>NPIF01000840.1_pt1 | contig 41850 bp, 33 predicted proteins | sample 8637461 | NCBI WGS metagenome assembly NPIF01 (sample SAMN07420641, study PRJNA396082) | bioreactor metagenome | isolation source: sample BR12 brine-fed electro-methanogenic bioreactor BR | place: Japan: Kochi | collected 2016-12-09
TGGAAGACCACGATCTCATCGATACGGTTCAAGAACTCCGGGCGGAAGTGATCTTTCAAGACCTGGGTGATCTCGTCCCGGGTAACTCCGTGCCCGTTATCCCAGAGCTGGCTTCCGAGGTTGGAGGTCATGATGACCACCGTGTTGCGGAAATCGACCGTGCGCCCCTGTCCATCCGTCAGGCGTCCATCATCCAGCAACTGCAGCAGCACATTGAACACTTCGCTGTGTGCCTTCTCGATCTCATCGAAAAGGACCACGCTGTATGGTTTCCGGCGGACCGCTTCGGTCAGCTGACCGCCTTCGTCGTAGCCGACGTATCCCGGAGGAGCACCGATCAGGCGGCTAACGGTGTGCTTTTCCTGGTATTCCGACATATCGATGCGCACCATGGCATGATCATCATCGAACAAGAAATACGCCAGTGAACGCGCCAGCTCTGTCTTGCCAACTCCGGTGGGTCCCAGAAAGATGAAGGAACCCATGGGTCGATCGGGGTCCTGCAAGCCTGCCCGGGCACGGCGGACGGCGTTCGAAACCACCCGTACCGCATCATCCTGCCCGATCACACGTTCATGCAGTCTATCCTCCATGTGGATCAGCTTTTCGGTCTCACCTTCCATCAGGCGCGATACCGGGATGCCAGTCCAACGCGAGACGATCTGAGCGATCTCTTCGGCGTCCACCTCTTCCTTGAGCAATGCATCATCGCCCTGCAGCTCACGAATGCTCTTCTCTTGCGCAGCCAGGTCGTTCTCCAGATCACGCAGGGTACCATAGCGCAGCCGGGCGACCTTCTCAAGATCGCTGACCCGTTCAGCCTGTTCGATCTCCAAGCGCGTTTGTTCGATCTGCTCTTTGATTCCTTGCAGTTTGACGATGGCATCCTTCTCGGTTTCCCAACGGGCGTGCAGTTCGGTAGAACGCTCACGCACATCTTGCAATTCCTTTTCAAGGTTCGTCAAACGTTCTTTGGAAGCCTTATCCTTCTCTTTCTTCAAGGCTTCACGCTCGATCTCGAGCTGCATGATATGGCGGTCAACCTCATCCAGAGCCTGCGGCTTGGAATCGATCTCGGTACGCAGCCTGGCAGCCGCCTCATCAATGAGGTCAATGGCTTTATCGGGCAAATGACGGTCAGAAATATAACGATGTGAAAGGGTAGCTGAAGCAATGACCGCAGCATCGGTAATGCGCACCCCATGGTGCACCTCATAGCGTCCTTTTAGCCCGCGCAGGATGCTGATGGTATCCTCCACGCTGGGCTCTTCGACCAGCACCGGTTGGAAACGGCGCTCCAGGGCAGCGTCCTTCTCAATATATTTACGGTATTCATCCAGGGTCGTGGCACCGATCATGTGCAATTCACCCCGTGCCAGGAGTGGTTTTAGCATATTCCCGGCATCCATGGCACCATCTGCCTTACCAGCGCCCACCACCGTGTGCATCTCATCAATGAACAGCAATATCTCTCCGGCAGATTCGGTAATCTCTTTGAGAACGGCTTTCAAGCGTTCCTCGAACTCGCCGCGGTATTTCGCGCCAGCGATCAAGGAACCCATATCGAGCTGGACCAGGCGTTTCTTTTTCAAGCCTTCGGGGACATCCCCATTGACGATACGCTGCGCCAACCCTTCTACGATGGCGGTCTTGCCAACACCGGGCTCACCGATGAGGGCGGGGTTATTCTTCGTGCGTCGAGAGAGGATCTGGATCGTGCGGCGAATTTCCTCATCACGCCCAATGACCGGGTCCATCTTCCCCTTACGAGCAAGCTCTGTAAGGTCGCGCCCATATTTTTCCAGGGATTGATAGGTGCTCTCCGGATTTTCTGAGGTGACACGCTGCGATCCGCGCACGCTCTGCAGGGCGTTGAGCAGGCTATCTTTTGTGATGCCATAACCCTGCAAGCGACGAGCCTGATCCGAATCCATCAAACCCATCAAAAGATGCTCGGTGGACACGTAATCATCGTGCATATTTTTGGCAGCGCGTTCAGCAGATTGGAAAACATCTGCCAGCGCGCGTGATAGTCCCACCTCAACATTCGAACCGCTCACCCGCGGGTGATTCTCTAGATCCTGCTTGACCTCCTGCAGCAGCATGGCAGGAGAACCGCTGATCTTTGTAACCAAAGCCGGCACCACGCCCTGATCCTGCTGCAAGAGTGCCAGCAGAAGGTGTGCAGGCTCAATTGCCTGGTGAGAATAACCCTGCGTAATGCGCTGGGCAGCTAATATCGCTTCCTGTGATTTTTGCGTATATTTTTCTAGGTTCATAGAAGCCTCCCAATAAAAAATTCACACTGTATAGTGTATCGAGAGGGTGTATGAACTGGATAAAAAAAACGTCAACGCTTTATTAGCGCTGACGTTCTGTAGAGTTTATTGAAAAAGAAGCGGCTATTTCAGTCCATCTTGATCAACGGACCGCAGAAGTGCACCAGTTTTTCCAGGCGCTGTTCGTCATCCACCACCCAGCAAGCGATCAGGGTGGTGAAAGGAACCGCTATAAAAAGTCCAATGGTTCCCACCAGCGAGCGCACGATCTCTTCCGCCACATAATTGATGTTGACCAACACTCCCATATTGACATTGCTGATGGTATACAGCACGATCATGCTCAACGTCGCCCCGAGATATGCCAGGATGAGCGTGTTGACGGTTGCGCTGACGTGGTCTTTCCCGATCTCCATGGCGCTCTTGAAACGCTTCAGGAAGCTCATGCTCGGGTCGGCGCGATACAATTCGACCACTGCCGAAGTTTGCCCGATCACCAGGTCATCCAGCACGCCCAATGTTCCAATGAGAATCCCTGCTATCAGGAGAGCTTTGATATCAATGCCATCCCCCAATTGGATGAGGTACATGGCGCTTTCATCCCCCGCACCATTCAAGCGAGCCCAATTCACAAAGAGAAATGAGAGCAGCATGGTAATGAGCACCGAAAAGGAGATGCCTCCCAATGCGATGAAGGTCTTCAACGTCCAGCCGAAGATCAGAAATTGAGTCAACCCGAGGAAGATCAACGAACCGACCAGGCTCACCAAAACCGGATCACTACCGGCGATGATGCGTGGAATGATATACACGAACATGATCAGGATGCTTAACGCCATGCTTATCATGCTGTTGACTCCCTTCCAACCGCTCATCAGCACACCAACCACCACAAAAATGGCCAGCAGCCACAGCAGTGCGGGTGTGCGCACGTGATCGATGAAATAGATACTGATGGATCCATCCTGCATGGTCTCCAGATTCACCAGCACCTTATCCCCCACTTTCATTTGATAGTTATCCGAAAGAAGTTGATATTTCCCATATTCAAGAGTGTAGGTCTCCCCAGCATGAGCACCATCCAGGATCTGCGCAGACAATACCTGATACGATTGCTGCCTTTCTCCCATGTCCGCCACCCCCTCCTCCAGTACTGCGGTGATCCTGGCTTTCGCGGTCGAGGAAGAATAAGCAACCTGCATCTCCGGCACAAGATCGCGAGAGAATACCAGGAAGAGCCCCAACAAGATCAAAGCACCAATCACAAGCGTTATCCATTTATGGTACCGATTGAACCAACTCCAGAACATGCAAACCTCCGAATAGAAAAATCCCCTGCGGGATTTTGTTATCATACCATCGAATACGAATTGCGTTCCGAACTATTGAAGAGAATTACCTCTTATCTATGCGCATCACTGTACGGTATCCACTCAGACCACTACAGTGGTTGGATGCCAGCGGACAACCTGAACAGGATCTACCGCTGCAATTCCTGCTCTGATCAGCCTGCTGTGGTGAGGGCAGCCGACCCCTTTTCATGGTGCGCAGAATGCCAAACAAAGTACTCTCATCCACATCAATTTTTTTTGCCAGTTCCTTGAATAGAATGACACCGTTGCTTCTTTCGATCTCTTGATAAATTTGTTGTATCATGCAAAACACCTTCGATGAGGGAGAGATGTTTGCATCCCTCCCTCTATTTTTGTCATCCTATAGAATCGAGCCGATCTGGAAGATGAGCACCGAAACAACCCATGCCAATCCTAACTGCCCAAGCACGCTGACCCACATCCATTTCGCCCCAAATTCATGTTTTTCTGCCGCTACAGCCACCATACAGGGTGTGTAGAGCAGCACAAAGACCATGAATGCGAAGGATGCCAGCTTGCCCCTGCCGCCGCTGGATTCCTCGAATCCCGTTTCGACAGCGGTCATAAGAGCAGTCTGGTCTTCGTCCTCTTCACCTTCGAACAGATCAACACCGACGATGAGCGGCAGGGATTTGATCGTATCCCAGGCGGTGGAGAAGAAGGAGGTGATGATCCCCCACACATCTTGCAGAAAGGTGGTTTCTTCCACCACTTCCTCTTCTGCTTCTTCAACATCATAGATCTGCGACATGGTACTGACGACAACTTCTTTTGCCACAAATCCGGTTGCAAGTGAGCCAGCGGCTTCCCAGGTACCAAAACCTGCCGGTTTGAAGACCGGAGCAACGACGGAAGAAACCGTCGCAAATGCGGAGTCACCCACCGGCGCATCGGCAAAGGTGCCCTCACCTCTGACAGGTGTGGCTAAAAGCGCCCATATGATGACACTGGTCACCAGGATCAATGTCCATGCCTTTTTAACAAATGCAGAAGTGCGCTCAGACATCTGCGCCCAGATACTGCGGAAGGTTGGTTTGCGATATGGGGGCAGTTCCATGACAAATGGTGCAACCTCTCCCTTTTTGAAAACTGTATTCTTGAGCACAATTCCCACCAGGATGGCGACAATGATGCCAATTACGTAAAGGGAGAAGATCACCAGACCTGTGTTCTGCGGGAAGAATATGTTGGCGAACAATACATACACAGGCAGCCTAGCACCGCAGCTCATGAATGGAACCAGGAGACTGGTGAGGATGCGATCTTTTTCATTTTCCAGGGTGCGCGTGGCATAGATAGCTGGAACCGTGCAGCCGAAGCCAACGATCATCGGCAGGAAACTCTTTCCATGCAGCCCCAAGCCATGCATCAGGCGGTCCATAACGAACGCTGCCCGTGCCATATAGCCTGAATCTTCCAGTACTGCCAATGCCAGGTAGAGCATCATCAGAACAGGCACAAAGACCAGCACACCACCGACACCGGCGATGACGCCATCCACGAACATGGATTCCACCCAGGTTCCGCCCAGGTTGAGTGCATTCATAATAGCTACCATCCAATTGGTCACCGGGCCGCTGATGACGCCGTCCACCCAATCCAGGAATGGACCTGCCACATCTGTCGTTAATTTGAAGACTACCCACATCAACGCTAAAAAGATCGGAATACCAAAGATGCGGTGCGTGACGATGCGGTCAACTTTATCCGAGGAACTTTCTTTCTTATGCTTTGGTTTTTTCACGACCGACTGCACCAAAGCATGAATGGCAGTATAGTACGCGTCAGCAACTTCGATATCAACTTCCATCTCCGATTCAGCGTTATAGATTTTTGCCGCTGCCGCCGCTTCTTTTAATATTTCTGCATAGGTCGTATCTTCAATCAGTTCTTTTATAACTTCTTCATCCGATTCCAATAATTTGATCGCCAGCCAGCGCGGATCAAACGAGTGCAATAATTCAGGATGAACTTCGATCTTCTTTTCCAACTTCTGTATCAGAGATTCAAGCTTTTTGTTGAGTTGAGTGGGAATCTTTTTCAAATATTCTTCTTGAGAAGAGGTGAATTCGAGGATGGAATCTTTTAATACATCCAACCCCTTACCATCGCGTGCGACCATGGTCATCACCGGGACACCCAGCGACTTACTCAATGCTTTCTCATTGATCTCGATCTCACGATCCTGAGCAATATCCATCATATTGAGCGCCACGATCACTGGCAAGCCCAATTCGATCAACTGCATGGTGAGATACAGATTCCTTTCCAGGTTGGCGGCATCCACGATGGAAACGACCACATCGGGCCGCTGCTTGATCACAAAATCTCGTGCGATCACTTCTTCCAGCGAATAAGCCGTCAGGCTGTATGTTCCGGGTAGGTCGACGACCGTTATATTTTTCCCCTTATACGCAAATGACCCTTCTTTTTTCTCAACGGTCTTTCCGGGCCAGTTGCCAACATGTTGTTTTGTGCCTGTGAGCTGGTTAAAAACGGTGGATTTCCCACAGTTTGGATTTCCAGCCAGGGCAATACGCAAATCGTTTGCCATATTTTTCCTCCAAAGCTAAGTTAATGTATGAATTATTGATCACCAGCGGCGGCCGTGAAAACGACGGTGCCCCCGGCGATGATGAGTGTGCTGCAGATCTTTATTTTCTTGTGATGTGGATGATCCCATACCTACTGGCTCTACTTCGATATGGTGTAAAAGCCCACGCCCAATTGCCAATCGAGAATCCTTAACTGCCAGGATCACCGGACCGCCTGGATTCTTGCATACGATCTTCAATTCAACACCGGGCGTTAAGCCCAAGGCTATCAGGCGATTGTGGACGCATAATCCACCCCGAATCCCCACCAATCGTAGGATCTGGCCTACAGGGGCAAAACTAAGCGGCATGATCCATCACTTTCACTGTCACAAGTTTTGCTTCTTTTCTTCGAAGCGATAAGTTATATCCCCGCACCTCAAACTCAATGGGATCGCCTAGAGGAGCAACGCGTACAACTTTCACCTCAGTCCCCTTCACCAATCCCATATCGCGCATTCTGGTTCGCACAGCTCCTTCTCCACCTAATGACTGTACGATCGCGCTTGATCCAGGTTTTACCTGATCTAAACTTACCATTGAATCCTCCTATCAATGTTGTGTATGTTGTAATTTGTATTAGCATATACTAATGTTTAGTTTAAGTCAAATCTAATTCTCGCAATACAGGAATTGTGTATAATCAATGCGTTCTCCAAGATAAAACATTGAGGGGGCATGAACACACCACCCCTGTCTTCCGGACACAAAAAAAATTGCGCGTTGAACTGTAATGAAAATCAAGGGCTATACCGGCAAAATACTTACGATCGATCTGAGCGATCAAACCTACCAGGTACGATCCATCCCTGATGAGGTATATGAACAATACCTCTCAGGATTGGGTTTGGGAGTGTATTACCTGTACAACAATCTACCCACTGGCTGTAATCCCCTGGGACCGGATAACATTCTGGGATTTGTGAGCGGTCTGCTGACGGGTACCGGCAGCCTGACGACCGGTCGCTGGATGGCTGTGTGTAAATCTCCACTGACCGGGGGTTGGGGTGACGCCAACTGCGGTGGTACCCTATCGCCTGCCATAAAGCGCTGCGGGTATGATGCCATCTTTGTTCATGGAACTTCACCCACTCCTATTTCACTGGTCATTGACAATGATACGGTGAAGTTCGTGGATGCATCTGACCTGTGGGGGGTGGATGCCATCCGCTCCGAAGAAGATCTCATAGCCACCTATCAGCAGCCCGGAAGAAGACCCAATGTGGCTGTCATCGGAACCGCCGGAGAGAAGCGATCGTTGATCGCCGGAATCTGCCACTCTGGAGGGCGTATTGCTGCCCGTTCGGGGGTCGGTGCTGTGATGGGCTCCAAGAAGCTGAAAGCCCTGGTACTGGTCGGCAATCAACCGATCCGCGCTGCCGATCCTAAGGCGATCAAATCCATCTCCAAACAATACGCGCAAGCCATCCGGCAGCAGAAATTGCAGAACGTGGTAGCGGGATGGATGTTTCCCGCGTTGGGCCGGATCATGATGGGTGGGAAGATCGCCAAACGCATGGATGGCATGCTGTATGCCGGCCTCTTGAAAAAATGGGGCACCGTAGTGGGCAACACACTGGGTATGTACAGCGGTGACAGCCCGATCAAAAATTGGCAGGGATCGGTGAAAGACTATCCACATCGTTCTTCTCGGAAGATGAATCCGGACTTGATAACCCAACAGGAGATCCGTAAATATACATGCTTTTCCTGCGCCATCAGCTGCGGCGGGATATGTCACTATAAGGACCCGCGTTCGGGAAAGATCCTTGAAACGCATAAACCCGAGTATGAGACTGTGAATGCCTTTGGCGCTTTGTTGTTGAACACTGACCTGAATACCATATTTCAGATCAACGACCTGCTCAACCGGGCTGGAATGGATACCATCTCCGCCGGCGGCGCAGTAGCGTTCGCCATGGAATGCTATCAGCATGGGATATTGAACAAGGCTGACCTGGATGGCATCGATCTGCGATGGGGCAATTCCGAAGCCATCCTTGCGATCGTTAAAAAGATGATCCAACGCGAGGGGATCGGTGATATCCTGGCGGATGGCGTACGGCTGGCAGCCGAGCGCATTGGACCTGACGCTGCGCAGTTTGCGATCCATGCTGGCGGGCAGGAACCCGGCATGCATGATGCGCGCCTTGACCCGCAATTGGGTCTGCATTACAGCGCAGATCCGACCCCTGGCAGACACACCATTGGTTCCGGGCTTTACTACAACATGATGCAATTATGGCATGTCTATCCTGCTGCACCAAAACCACGATTCCTGTACGCGCGCAGCAAAGAATTCCGCGCCACACAAGAAAACGCGGAAATAGCCGTGTTGAGCAGTGCTATGAAGATGGTGCTGGATGGCTCAGGGGGATGTCTCTTCGCGCTGCTCAGCGGACTGCATCAATGGCGCTTGTTTGAATATCTCAATGCGGCTACGGGATGGGACAGAAGCGTTGAAGAATATCTGGTAATCGGCAAACGCATCCAGACACTGCGCCAGGCATTCAACATCCGCGAAGGATTATCTCCCGGGAAAATCAATCTGCACTCGCGTGCGCTGGGAACGCCCCCTCTTAAGGAGGGTCCGCTGCGTGGTAATTCGGTTCCTATTAATGATATGAAAAAAGCCTATTGGAAAGCCTATGGCTGGGATGAGAACAGCGGAATCCCCACCAAACAAACCCTCCAAGAGCTCAATCTGAACACTTTCGTTGAACTTAACACATAACTTAGCCCTACGCTAATTCCTAATAAAATCCCTCCCTGGTCCCACTCCATTTCAGCCTCCTGCACGATGGTCAGGTTTGCCTTGTCTTCTATCATAGAGGCACGAACGGAGGTACATGAATGCTGACCATATCTGAGCAAACACCGACATCGCCACTCACCTTTACCAGGCAGGCCTCATCCATGGAAATGATGCAATTGGTGACCGCATTCCCTAAGGTTGCTCTGGAAGAGACGGCGAATTTATCATTACAGGATCGCGTCGATACAAAATACCTGATACGAACGCAAAGTCTACCCACACTTCTGACAGCCCTACCCGGCAGCTATGCAGTGGTTAGCGTGAATGACGAACGGGTTTCACCAAACAGGACGCTGTATTTCGACACACAAACATACAGATCCTATTTCGACCATCACAACGGAAAACACCCGCGCTACAAAGTGCGCATGCGAACCTATGAAAATACGATGCAGACCTTTCTGGAGATCAAGAAAAAAGGCAGCAACCTGCGTACCATCAAACACCGCATGCAGATCCCACACATGAGCACTCATCTGTCGCTCGAAATGCGGGAATTCCTGGAGATGCATTTCAGTAGTGAGTTCGACACACTCATTCCAACATCCTGGAACGCGTTCAAGAGAGTCACACTCATCAATACCAAGCTTCAGGAACGTGTAACCATCGACACAGATCTGCAGTTCTACGACACAAAGAACCGCTCTCAGCTACCTCGCCTGGCTGTTGTTGAGGTGAAACAACCATCCTATTCACGCAATTCATTTCTGCTGCAAGCGCTAAAAAAGATGGGCTATCAGCCCACCGCCTTCAGCAAGTACTGTACCGGGATGGTAATGCTCAATCCGCAGCTGAAAAGAAACCAATTCAAAAAACGATTTCACACCTTCCAAGCGATGGTGAAAAGGACCTATACCAATGAACTCTTTAATACAGTACGTGCTTAATTTCTTGACCAATTTTGCGACCGCCTTTCTTATCGTACGCTTCATCTACTACCCACAGCGGCGATCGCAAAAATTTGCCCTGACCTTCCTGGGGTTCAATACCATCATCTTCATCCTGTTCAATTTCCTGGCAAGTATTGAACTCAGCATGGGCGTTGGCTTCGGATTGTTCGCCATCTTTTCCATTCTGCGCTATCGCACTGATCCCATGCCCTCACGCGAGATGACCTACCTCTTCATCCTGATCGCGCTGCCCATGATCAATTTCGTCATGCTCTCCCAGGGTCTGTATGGCGAACTGATCCTGACAACCCTTTTGATCGCCCTGGTCTTGCTCTTCCTGGAGAAGGGTTGGGGATTCCATTTCATGGCTTCCAAGAACATCCTGTATGAACGCATTGAACTGGTCAACGCAAACCGGCAGGAAGAATTGATCCAGGATATTGAAGAGAGAACAGGGTTGTTGATCCACTATATCGACATCAATAAGGTTAATTTCCTCAACGACACCGCTGAGATCAAGATCTATTACGAAGAAATTAAGAATGAGAGGTTCCGATGAATAAAAGATTTGCAATAACTTTACTATTAACCATCATCCTGGCAGGGGTCTTGAACGCTTGTAGTTCAAGCGCAACCATGCAGGATGAAACAGATACAAATTCATCCGAACTAACGGTTGATGAGACAACAAGCGATCCTGGTGAGGGGTCGGTGGAATCTTCCAAAACACAGGACGACCCTGATTATGAACTGGTTTTCCCTGATGACAAGGTTAATGAGATCGTGATCACCATCGAACCAGAGAACTACACCGCCATGATGGATGATATGACCGAGAATTACGGCGAATTTGGATCAGGTGAGGACCGTATGGGTGGTGGACGAATGGGTGAAGATCGAGGTTTCCAGCCTCCACAACAACAGGCACCAGCACTAGATGATCCACAATTGAGTGAGGATCAAGCAGAACAAATCCCTCCCGCTGTAGGAGACACCAGACCTCAAGATGCTCCCGGCCGTGTACAACCTGATGGTGAAATGCCTTTCCAGGATGAACGTGCAAGGGGCGGGATGGGGATGGCACAGGACAGCAAAGACAATCCCATCTGGGTCGAAGCGACCATCGAATTCAACGGTGAGACCTGGGAACACGTTGGCATCCGCTACAAAGGGAATTCATCCCTGCGCTCCTCCTGGAGTTCGGGGTCCTACAAGATTCCATTTAAATTGGATTTTGATCAATTTGAGGATGAATACACGGAAACCGAAGACCAGCGCTTCTATGGTTTCAAGCAACTTAGCTTCAGCAGTAATTTCTCCGACACCTCTTACCTGCGTGAATTCGCTGCCGCGGATATCTTCAGGGATGCAGGCGTGCCCTCAGCGCAAACTGCTTTTTATGCAGTGTATATCGATACAGGGAATGGGCTCCAATATTATGGCTTATACACCGCCGTGGAAGTGATCGATGATACCGTCATCGAGACCCAATTTGAGGATGATGGCGGAAATGTATATAAGCCCTCGGGTGCCGCTGCAACTTTTGCTGAAGGTACATTCAACACTCAAGCCTTTGATAAAGAGACCAATATTGATGAGGCAGATTACAGTGACGTAGAAAAACTATACCAGGTGCTGCATGATAGCACACGACTGACCGATCCCGAAGAATGGAAGCGCGAACTGGAAGCAGTCTTCGATGTGGATATCTTCCTGAAGTGGCTGGCAACCAACACCCTCATCCAGAACTGGGATACGTATGGCAGTATGTCGCATAATTACTATCTCTACCACGATCCAACCACCGACAAGCTGGTGTGGATACCGTGGGACAATAACATGGCATTGGGTTCAAATTTTGCCAGAAATCCGATCAATACCCTTGATCTGAGTTCGGTCTCAGAAGATTGGCCTTTGATCCGCTACCTGCTGGATGATGAGGAATATCTGGCAAAATACAACAACTATCTCGAAGAAATAACACTCGAAGTGTTCAATCCAGAGCGCATGCAGCAGATCTATAGCACCTACCATGAACTGATCGAGGAATATGTGGAGAACGAACAACCCGGCTATACCAGCCTCTCGAACATGCAGGCATTCAAGAATAGTGTTACAGAATTAGTAAACCATACCCAGGAACGATACCAGGCAGCATTGGCATACCTTGCATCGCTCCAATAACCCCTTATGATCCAGGTAGCTCAGATGAGCGGGCTGCCTGGAAAACTTTTTCATTTCTTACGAGAGAGATTGTTCTGCACCGCAAAGATGGCAGCCTGGACCCGGTCACGTAGATGAAGCGTGCCAAGGATCTTGGAAACATAATTTTTAACCGTGCCTTCGGTGAAGAACAGTTCCTCCGCGATCTCACGATTGGAATATCCCTCAGCGATCATACACAAGATCTCGTATTCCTTCTCGTTCAACAGAGATAGTTCCTCGCTGGGCTCATTGTTCACTTCTGTATCGCGCAGCAGGTTATGTTCCACCAGCATACCGATCGTATCGGACGAGAACTGCGATACCCCACGATGCGCCAGCCGAATAGATTCTGCCAGGTCATCTTTGGGGATATCCTTCAAGAGATAGCCGATCGCGCCCGCCTTGATAGCTTTGATGATGTAATCATCGTTGTTAAAGGTGGTCAACATGAGCACCCGCGTATTTGGATGCGTCTTCTTGATCAGACGAGTCGCTTCTATACCCCCCATGCCCGGCATACGGATATCCATCAGGATGATATCCACAGCCATATCTTTGATCGTATCGATCGCCTGCTGCCCATCTGCAGCAGTACCCACGATCTCGAAATCTTCTTTGATCTCAAGAAGCGCTTTGATCCCATCCCTGACAAGCTGTTGGTCATCCACGATCAGTACTTTGATCTTGTCGTTCATCACATTGTTATCCTTTCAAACCCGCCTGACGTTTTGGTATCTTAACCTCAACCAGTGTTCCATTCTTTTTATTGCTCTGAATGTGTACACTACCATTCAATAACTCTGCCCGCTGCTTGATACTGTTAAGCCCATAATGTCCAGATTGGTCCACCCGCTTCAGCGGTTTGAAGCCAAGTCCATCATCCAGAACAGATAAGATAACCTCTCTGGCTTTAAAATTGAGGGTTACATTCACATTTTTTGCATTGGCATGTTTTTGGATATTGGTCAGAGTTTCCTGCAGAATATAGAAAAGGTTGCGGCGTATCATACGCGCGTAACCAAACTCATTCCCTTCGTATGTGAATTCTACAGTCGTGTCCTCGGATTGATAGTTCTTGATCAACTCCTCAGCTTTTTCCTTGAGGCTGTACACATCATCTTTATCATGCAGATCATCCACGAACCGCCGTACTTCGCGCAGTGCTTGTTCCACCGAGTATTTCGCATTCAAGATAGCTTCATCAACCACATCAGATGAGATCGAACGATACGCTACTGCTTTCTCAAGCTGGATATTGATCGCCACCAAATAATGACCTAAAGAATCATGCAGGTCGTTGGATAACTGCACTTTCTCTTCCATCACTGAGAGGCGCGATAGATCTTCAATATAAGTTCTCAGCTCGATGTTTGAACGGGATAGTTCTTCTATGATCTCCTGATTATGAAAGGTCGCTTTCTTATCTGCCTGGGCGAAGATGGCAGTGAGCTGGAAAAAAACCAGGCTGCCCAACGCGGGGAGTGTTTGTGCAGTAGGAAGCAGCGCGCCCACCGAGAAGAAATAGTAGAGGATCACCCCTGTTGCCAAAAGACTGACCACCAACCCGAATATCAAGAAAGCATGATATGGGATCAACCCCAACAAGATGCGTGAGAAATGGGTAACGTCTAGATTCTGGATGAACCCCACCAGCACCAAACGTAATAAGAGGAACAGTGTATGCATGAACTGGTTCTTGTTCGAATAGAAGATCATATCGAACAGGTCAAAAAGGATAAGAATGAAATAGCTAGAAAATAGAACCCATTTTTTCCAATGGGGTTCGAGGGCTGTCAGCTGCCCCTGGAATACAAAATAATTCACCGCACTCACGGCAGAAATGGTCAATACTGCAAACAGGGATAAGCCGTATGGAAAACGGCTGGTCAACATGCGACGTTTTTTCATCATGCTTGATTATATGCTGAAATTCCATCGCTAAGAAAAAGAAAAATGTCTCTGGTCATACGCGCTCCGTCAAAGGTCATCATCTCTATTTACACAATCCAACATAGTTCTCTGACCAACTGGACTAGTGCTTTAGATTGCCCTTACCTAGAATACGTGCAGAATGAAAATGGAGAAGGTAACCAATGAAGCGATTTAACAAGTTCCTCTTGCAGGTTGGTAGAACGATCATGAAGATCTTTGCACGCATGATGCTGGAATTGAATGTTCATTATGAACAAGCACCACCATCCGGGGCGAAGATATTTGCTCCCAATCACCCCACTACCACCGATCCTTTTCTCCTTAGTCTTGTAACAAGAGAATCCTTACCGATCCTGGTAAATAAGAGAATATTTGATCTTCCCATCATCGGGAAATTGATCGGCAACGCTGGCTGCATCCCGGTTGACAAAGAGAATGGCAACGGGAAGGAGATCATTACAAAGGCTGCACAGATCCTGCAGCAGGATGCGCCGATCGCTGTCTTCCCCGAAGGATGCTTGAGCCCAGATGCGAATGACCTGGCACACCTGCACACCGGTGCAGTGAGAATCGCCCTTACATCCGGTAAATCCATCGTTCCGGTGGGAATATACCTAAACAAGAACAGCATAAGAACACATCATTTCCGCCGAAAATATAAACTAGCGGAATCTCGCTGGATCCTGCATGGGCAATACTACATCACTATCGGAAAGCCGATGCAGCTGAGTGGAGACGTGAACGATCGCGAGTTGGTCAGGAGATATACAAACCAGCTTTCCCACGAGATCAAGCGCTTGATGCGGGTTAGTGAGATGCGGGCAGCCCAACAGGGATTTGCCTGGAAACCGATCATCCCATTGGGAACTGCATCAATGAACGATATCTAGTCCCCCAAATAATAAGATAGCAGCCACAAAAAAGTAATTGGGGTTATTCTTCCTTTTTCATAATGCCTTCGCGCCAGGCGAAAACAGCCACCTGGGTTCTATCCGCTAAATGTAGTTTACTGAGGATATTGCTGACGTGGCTCTTTACCGTCTTTTCGCTGATCACCAATTCTTCCGCGATGTTCGCATTGGACAAACCCTGCGCTATGAGCGCCAACACCTCCTGCTCGCGATCGGTCAACTGCATATAATCGCGCATACCCTCGCTGCGATCATCCCGCCATTCTCCAATGAGTCGCGATGCAACTTTGGGGGCAAGGATCGCTTCACCACGCGATGCAGAGCGGATCACCCGCGCCAGTTCATCTGGATTGACATTCTTCAGGATATAAGAGAGCGCACCAGCCTTGATGGCAGGGAAGATATGCGAATCATCATGAAAAGAGGTCAGGATGATGATCTGCGAACGTGGGCTGACCTGCCTGACACGCCAGGTCGCCTCCACTCCATCCATCTCCGGCATCTTCAGATCCATCAAGACCACATCTGGAGCAAATTTTTCCGCCAATCGGACGGCTTGATCCCCCGATTCCGCTTCCGCAACGATCTGCATATCGGGCAGCACTTCCAAAAAAGCACGAATCCCGTTCCGCACTATCGCATGATCATCCACCAACATTACTGTGATCTTCTCTTTATCATTCATCACCCATCTCACCTTTCACTCTGGGCACTTGTATCGTTATGGAGGTGCCATTCTTTGAGGAGTTCATCGTAAAGGTACCTTCTAATTCGTTGACCCTCTCTTCCATCGAGCGTAATCCCAAGCCATGCTGTACATTGTCCATATCATACCCCACACCATTATCACTGATCTGTAAATCCATTTGTGCGGGAGTGTAGCGCATTACCATACTCACCGCGCTTGCCCGGCTGTGGCGGCGAATATTCGAAAAAGCCTCCTGGATCACACGGAAGAGAGACTGTTCATCTTCAGGAGCAATGGAAAAAACTTCACCCACCTTGCGAAAGACCACCGATATGCCAGTCTGCTTCTGCCACACCTGGACAAATTCGGCTACAGCCTCAGAGAGAGTCTGCTCACCCAATTGCAATGGGCGCAATGTATTGATCAACATGGACAATTCATCAAGAGCTTGTTGAGCGAGAGCAGATGATACTTCTATCTGCTGTAGTGCTTTCTTCTTATCACTCACCAGTAGAGTACGTAAAGCCCCCAGGTTCATGGAGATCGCAAAAAGCTGCTGCTTGACGCTATCATGCAGATCACGCGCCAGGCGGTTGCGTTCTTCCATAGATGCCAACAGCTGTTCTTTCTCGATCAGCGCCTGAAATTGTTCCGACATATGGTTAAGCTGAAGCGCCAGACGGCTGATCTCATCATTTCCACGCACTTCGGCAGAGGTGGTGAAATCACCCTTCCCCCACTGCAATGTGATCGATTCAAGATGATCCAAGCGCCTGGTAAAACTGCTCGCGATCCCAAAACCAAAGATGACGCCGATGCAAGCCGAAATGAGAATGAAAATAGGCAGTTCGGGGAAAAAGCCCACCACTGCGGCTGTGACCTGCTCAAGCAGAGTAGGAGCATAATACTGGGCAAAGATAGTGCCCACTATCTCTGATCCTTTCCGGATGGGCAACGCCATGGATACGCTCTCCTGTTCCAGAATGATGAATTGCGGCGCGGGAATAAGCGCCGCTTTTGCCATGTCAAGGATATCCAATTCATCTTCTGTCAGGTACATATCGATATATTCCCCAATTGGGAAAACACCTGCATTATTAGTTGAAATGATCATTCCAGTTGAGTCTAGAACAGTAAGCGTACTTTGCGATGCACTGAAAGCCATCGTTTTCGGGGTCAAGTCGATCAAAGATCGATCGGTAAGCTGCGGCGGCGGTTCCTGCCCACCTCCCCCATCTCCGTCAGGAGGCTGAAAACCACGATCCACATTTCGGCTGGGGATCTGTAGATAGCTATCTTTTCGGGAATCGACCCAGTCATCCAATATTGTTTTATCTATTGGGTCCGAAAGAGCGTTCGATAAAAGCAGATTGGATCGGTCCAAATATTGTGCTGAGCTGTAGACAAAATTCAGAGAAGTAAACGCATACCTGTTTGCAGAAACCGCAATAAGAACCTCCACCATGAACAACATCAAAAGTGTTGCCAACATATAGGTAAACGTTAATTTCCATTTGATTCCAGGAAAGATCCTAAATTTTTGTTTCATCCCTTGCTCACTTTTAAATTCTTCTCATACTATAAACGATAACTGCAAAAAAGAAACACACCTCCAGGCTGAATCCTTCTCCGTCTTGAGGTGTGTTCGATTACCACTGAGGAATCTGACAATTAAGTTTATTGACCCGTACGCTCATCTTCCATCTTCTTGATCTTCAATCCTATTTGGACTAAGCTAATCATGAATAAAACCCATACAGCAAACATTACAAACCGGGTAACCTCAAGGAAGCCAGAAAGTGGAATGTCCATCTCAGCTCGCATAAAGTTAGAGAAGAAAATCAAGTAATAGATTAGCGGAAATGACGCGAATAAGAGAGTGCGAAATACACGTCGATATTTATCTATCTGCGATTGTCGATCGGTATATATATCGACAACATCCATATCCCGGGTTGCAAAGTAATACCAATTATTCAGTCGAGCAACCATGGTCCAACCTGAATCATGAAATAGCTGAATATATTCCTGCAGTTCATTCTTCTTCAATTCTTGATAGTCAAGTCGATAGCGTATTATTCCCGCTTCTTCTTTAGTGAAGATGTAGCGAAACAACTGCACATCTTCAAGTATCCAACCCCGTAGCGCCATGCCTTCAAGCCAGGCGGCTTCTTTATCATCCTGCCACGCTGTAAATAATTTATAAACGATCTTTTTATTCCTCATGTTCAATCTCCACTGCTGCTTTTGCATTCTTTACAATTTCTTGATGTCTTTTGATCTCTTCACTGATCAACACACGACCCTCTTCAGTCACCTGATAATCTCGCCGTCGTTCCGATGTGCTTTCTACTTCCTGGATGTAACCATCCTTAAGCAATGTCTTGAGCGCTCCATAAAGCGTCCCCGCGCCCATCTGGATCCTGCCGTCTGTCATTTTTTCGATCTTACTGAGAATGCCATATCCATGCAGCGGCTCGATCAACGAAATTAGGATGTACAGAGATGTCTCAGTGAGAGGTACTTTTGATTCTGTCTTTTTTCTTTTCACCATAAGATCGTAACTATCGCCTTTCTTTATATTGCCTTTCGTTATATCGTTGTTCGCTATATCGTTGTGCTATATATTACCCATAAATCCACAGAATGTCAAGCATTTTTCTGTGAAAAAAGGTGACGAATTGGTTACACAAGACCGGAAATTCTATGATAGGATTATGTTTGTGTAAGTTATTGTACGGTTCTAAATAGAAAGATCTTCTTTAGATTTGGAAATCCAGCATAACCCAAGCAAGAAAAATGAAGAAAGGAGTTCCAAATCATGTCCGAAAAAGAACAAGGCGTTGTCAAATGGTTCAACGGATCCAAAGGATACGGGTTCATCGAACGCGAATCTGGCGAAGATGTGTTCGTACACTACAGCGCAATCGTTGGCGCTGGTTTTCGCAATCTTGAAGAAGGGCAGCGGGTTGAATTCACCGTTACCCAGGGTCAAAAAGGCGCCCAAGCTGAAGAAGTTGAAGTTATCTAGTTTTTAGATAAATGAAAAGAGAGCGGGCAGTGAACATTCACTGCCCGTTTTTATTTTCTAGCGAGTGTATTTATTCGGCAGTAATTCGGTAATCGGTACTTTCTGGATATCATCCCCATCTGGTACGATCACAGTGGCTTCTGGTCCATAATCCCCGATCAATTCGCGGCACATACCACAGGGTGAGACGACCTCACCTTCCACCCCAACAGCCACAATCGTTTCAACTGGCAGATCACCTGCCGATGCTGCCATTCCGATCGCCACTGCCTCAGCGCAGAGCGTGATACGCCCAATATAGGCTTCGACATGCACAGCGCTATATACTTTTCCAGATTTGGTGCGCAAAGCCGCACCGATATGGTGATGATCTTCGCAATAACGTTCTTGTATGATCTCGGTCGCAGCCTGGATCAACTCTTTGTCTTTCGCATTGATTTTCATGATCCCTCCGTTAAATTTCGATTTCCTTATTGATATATTTCTACACCTGCCAAGATCAAATCACAAAGAAATGTGGGAATTCGAAAATAGTCAGATCAGGCTTTCTTTGAGAAAAAATCCTGAATGTATTCCTTTAGCACTTTTCCGGTGTAAGAATTATCATCTGCACAGACCTCCTCGGGAGTGCCCTGTGCCACGATCTGACCGCCGCGGTCACCGCCCTCAGGACCCAGATCAATGATGTAATCAGCGATCTTGATAATATCCAGGTTATGTTCAATGATGAGGACAGAATTTCCAGCCTCGACCAGGGTCTGCAATACCTCCACCAGGCGATGCACATCCGCTGCGTGCAGTCCGACCGACGGCTCATCCAGAACATATAAGGTCTTCCCTGTGGCACGTCGTGATAACTCGCGTGAGAGCTTAACCCGCTGTGCCTCCCCTCCTGAAAGTGTGGTTGCTGACTGGCCTAAACGAATATAACCCAATCCCACCTCTTGCAGCGTTTCCAACCGTTTGACGATCTTGGGAATGTTGCTGAAGAATTCCAATGCAGAATCGATGGTCATATCCAGAACATCGGCAATACTTTTGCCCTTGTATTTCACCTGCAGCGTCTCACGATTGAAGCGACTGCCGTGGCACACATCACAGGGGACGAACACATCAGGCAGAAATTGCATTTCGATCTTGATCTGACCATGCCCACGGCACGCTTCACAACGTCCCCCCTTGACATTGAATGAGAAACGCCCCGCTTTATAACCTCTCATCTTGCTTTCAGGTAATTCGGCGAACAGTTTTCGGATCTCATCAAAGACGCCCGTATACGTACCAGGGTTCGAACGTGGAGTACGCCCAATGGGAGATTGGTCAATATTGATGATCTTATCCAGGTATTCCACACCATCAATACGTTTATGCTGTCCTGGAATAGTCTGCGCACGATTGAGTTTTCGCGCGAGGGTATTATAGAGGATGTCGATCATCAAAGTCGATTTCCCTGATCCTGACACCCCGGTGATGCAAACCAATCGCCCGAGGGGGATCTTTACATCGATATTCTTCAAATTGTTCTGCTGTGCTCCGACCACTGTGAGGGCATTTCCATTTCCGTTTCGCCTTACTTTCGGAAGAGGGACAACCTTACGACGCGACAAGTAAGCCCCGGTCAGAGAATAGGGATGGTTCAAGATGGTGCTCAATGGACCTTCTGCAACCAATTCTCCACCATGTTCTCCTGCTCCCGGGCCAAGGTCTACTATCCAATCCGCAGAGCGGATGGTCTCTTCATCATGCTCCACGATCAACACGGTATTGCCAATATCACGCAAGCCCATCAAGGTTTTCAACAAACGGGAATTGTCTCGCGGATGCAAACCAATCGATGGCTCATCCAGAACGTATAGCACACCCATCAAGTGCGAACCGATCTGGGTTGCCAGCCGGATGCGCTGGGCTTCTCCGCCCGACAGTGTCGCAGCAGAGCGCTGCAGGGTGAGATAATCGAGACCGACATTGACCAGGAAACCCAAGCGATCAGTGATCTCTTTCAGAATGCGATCCGATATGATGCGATCTTTCTCGGAGAGGGGAGATGCTTCGCCTGACAGCTGCTTTACCCAGCCCAGTGTTTTCACTACCGGCATCTCGGTAACTTCCAGAATATTCTTCCCTTCTATGGTCACTGCGAGGGATTCTTTCCGCAACCTGGCGCCACCACATTCCGCACAAGGTTTATCGCTCATAAAAGTACCAATACGATTGCGTACATAATCCGATTGTGTTTCTCGGAAGCGCCGCATTAGGTTTGGGATGATCCCCTCAAAAGCAGCCTCCAACTCATGCGTGCGATTTTCCCGACTGAAAACCATGCGCACTTCCTCGCCATGAGTACCATATAAGATGACATCCATGTCTGCTTGTGAAAGTTGATCTACTGGTTTTTCTAGATCGATATTAAAAGCATTGGCTGCCGCTTCCATCATTTGCCAGTAGTAGCCGCCTTCATCACGCGGTCCATTCCATTCACTGGGTGCCAACGCTCCTTCCATGATCGAGAGAGATCGGTCAGGAATCAGCAAATCCACATCGATTTCTTGTTTAATACCCAAACCCTGGCATTCAGGACAGGCGCCATGGGGCGTATTAAAGGAAAAACTGCGCGGTTCGATCTCAGGCAGGGATACACCATGTTCCGGGCAGGCCAAATTCTCTGAAAAGAAGAGATCTCGTCCATCCCCTTCATCCATAACATGAACGATGAGATACCCCTCGCCCACCTTAATGGCTGTTTCAACAGAGTCTGTCAATCGGGAAAGGAAACTATCCTGCTCTTGTTTCTCTGCATCCTGACGAATAACGAGGCGATCAACCACTGCCTCAATATTGTGGATCCTATATCGGTCCAGACTGATCTCATCATCCAGGTTTACGACCTGGCTATCAATGCGTGCTCGTACAAAACCAGCCTTGCGGATCTCATCAAATACTGCCTGATAGGTCCCTTTTCTCCCTCGAACGATGGGCGCCAGTACAAGAAAGCGTGTTTTCTCGGGTAGCTGCGCAATAATATCCACGATCTCCTGTACGGATTGTTTAACCACTTCTTTACCACAGATCGGGCAATGCGGGATCCCAACCCGGGCATATAACAAACGTAAATAGTCATAGATCTCAGTGACCGTGCCAACAGTTGATCGCGGATTGTGAGAGGTCGCCTTCTGATCGATCGAGACCGCCGGAGAAAGCCCTTCGATATAGTCCACATCGGGTTTGTTCATCTGCCCCAAGAACTGCCGTGCATATGAAGACAAAGACTCCACATAGCGCCGCTGCCCTTCAGCAAAGATGGTATCGAATGCCAATGAACTTTTCCCTGAACCCGACAGTCCGGTTATAACGACCAGCTTATCACGGGGGATATCAACAGAGATATTTTTTAAATTATGCTCCCGCGCACCAGACACGCGAATAATATTTTTTGTCATAGTTCTTCCTGCTTCTAAACGAGTGAAAAATTATTATACCATTTGTTCTATTAATTAATTATAAATAGCCAAGGACAATAAAACACCAGGTGCAAGGAAGAAGATCGGTTCACTACAAAACTACAAGCGCATTGATCGAGCATCTTTTATGGAAGGTTTAGAGAAAAAGAAACGTTCTTTTAGCATTTTCTTTAGTTTAGGCATGATATTCCAGGCAGCCTTTGCACCAGCCGCGATAACTTGATCGATCTGGCTAAAACCGCCCAGGGTAGCTACATCTTGACCAATATCAGGAAGCAGGAGAATGTCCGTACGGGCTTTCCGCAACTTAGCATCAGTAATCGCTGCACCCATCATGGCATTCACGCGCCAATAACTGGTTGCGATACCGGGCATTTTCTGATCCATCCAATAATCCACCTCTGTGATACGAGGACTGACATCGACTGCTATGACAATCTCAGCCCCCATCGCCCGCACATAATCAGCCGGAACATTATTTAGTGAGCCACCATCCACCAACTCGCGTCCATCAAGATCCACACCCTCTACAATACCCGGCAAGCCCATGGTCGCATTGATGGCTGGGATGAGCTCACCTTTTTGTAATACAACCTCTTGAGCAAGATTAAAATCCACCGCACAGAGTGCCAAAGGGATCTGCAGATCCTCAAATCGTTTGTCAGGATCGATGATCTCCGCAAAGAACTCCTGAATATTTTTCGAACTGAAAATATGATCAAGTTTTGTGATGCGGGTATCCATCAGTTTTGCCATCTCACCTAGTTTGGAGGCGCGCTTTGCAAAATCTTCAATTGCATCCACATCCAAACCACTCGCGGTCAGTGCAGCAATGATCCCACCCATGCTGGTACCACTGAGACAATCAATGGCTATCTCTTCTGACTGAAGCACCTTCAGGACGCCCAGATGCGCGAACCCTCTGACGCCACCTCCGCCTAATGCTATACCCAATGTTGGTTTTCTGATCATAACATCCCTATAATAAAAGTATGGATTTCGCGCCAATTATAACGCTTTATAAAAAAACAAGAGAGTTAGAACAACCGAAAGGAAGAAAGATAGCGTGAACGATTTCATTTTTGGGTTTGCTGGCAGTCTACGGAAAGGATCCTACAATCGCGCACTGCTTCGAAAAGCGATCGAGATCAATCCGACCCCTTACCCAATAGTCTCCTTTGAACTGAATGCTATCCCGCTTTATGATGATGACATGGCAAAAGATGGAGCATCTCAGGTAGTGAAAGCATTTCGGGAGAAGATCATGGACAGCCGTGGAATATTGATAGCCAGCCCTGAATACAATTATTCGATCACCGGCGTGCTGAAGAACGCCATCGATTGGGCATCCACTGTGGTTTTGGGTAATGTGCTCAAAAGCAAACCCGTGGCGATCATGGGCGCTTCTACCAGCCGCTTTGGAACTGCGCGTTCGCAGCTCGCCTTACGCGGAGTACTGCATGCCGCCCGGGCGCGGGTATTGCAAAAGCCAGAGTTGATGATCACTCGCGCTGCGAATGCATTTGATGCGGAGGGGAACCTGATAAACGAAAAAGCTGTCAACATACTTTCGTCCTTGCTGACAGCTTTCATAGATATACTGGATTAGTCTTCTATATCAGACATCCAGATTGCGTACATATTTCGCATGCGTTTGGATGAAGCGCTTGCGCGGTGGGACTGAGGAACCCATCAACATATCAAATGTACGGTCTGCCTGAGCTGCATCTTCAATTGTCACTAATAAAAGCGTGCGATTCTCAGGGCTCATGGTCGTATCCCACAACTGTTCGGGGTTCATTTCACCCAAACCCTTGTAGCGCTGCAGCGATGACTTCGCGCCCATCTCTTTCAAGATGGATTCTTTCTCTTCTTCGGTGTAAGCATAACGTTTATCATTCCGATTCTTGATCAGGTAGAGCGGTGGCTGCGCAATATAGAGATGTCCCTGCTCGATCAACTCCGGCATGTACCGGAAGAAGAATGTTAAGAGCAAAGTACGAATATGGCTTCCATCCACATCAGCATCTGTCATGATGATAACCTTGCCATAACGCAAACCAGAAACATCAAAGCTGTCACCAATACTGGTGCCGAGTGCAGATATCATAGCCTTTACTTCTTTATTGGAAAGGATCTTGTCCAATCGTGCGCGTTCTGTATTGAGGATCTTACCTCGCAAGGGCAAGATCGCCTGAAAATGTCGATCGCGACCCTGCTTGGCAGAACCACCTGCACTATCACCCTCGACAATATACAATTCTGTCTTTTCAGGATTTCGTTCGGAGCAATCTGCCAATTTCCCTGGCAGTGTCAAGCTCTCAAGAGCCGATTTTCTGATGACGAGATCGCGTGCTTTGCGCGCAGCAGAGCGAGCGCGTGCAGATGTGAGACATTTTTTAATAACCGCACGAGCCGTTGAGGGATTCTCTTCCAAAAATTCTGTAAAAGCTTCGCCCACAATTTGCTGCACCAGGGTCTGCACTTCTGCATTCATCAGTTTTACTTTGGTCTGGCTTTCAAACTGTGGGTCGGGGTGTTTGATGCTGACAATACCTGTCAAACCTTCACGCGTATCATCCCCGGTAAAGTTCGATTCACTTTCTTTGATCAACCCATTCTTGCGGGCATAATCGTTGATAACCCTCGTGATCGCAGAGCGAAAACCGGTGATATGGGTACCACCATCCACGGTATTGATAGTGTTGGCAAACGCATATACCGATTCTGCATAGGCATCTGTATATTGGAGAGCTACATCAACTCCAATTCCCTCTACTTCACCTTCCACATGAAAAACATCATGCAGCACCTCGCGATTGCGGTTCAGGTAACGCACAAAAGAAGCAATACCGCCCTCAAAGAAGAACGCCATCCTTTTTGGAATGTCTGGTCTTTCATCGATCAAACGGATCTCGACTTGTTTGGTTACAAAAGCCATCTCTCGAAAACGTTGGGCAAGGGTTTCAAAACGATAAGCTAAACCGTTTTCAAATATTTCCTCATCAAAGCGGAAAGTTGTGGAAGTGCCGGTATCTTCTTTATCGCATGTACCGATCACCTTTACCGGTTCCTGGGGAATACCACGTTCGTAGCGTTGAAAATGGACCTTGCCGCCAGTTCTTACACGCACTTCACACCATTCCGACAATGCATTAACAGCCGAGACGCCCACACCATGCAGACCACCCGATACCTTATAACTATCACCGCCAAATTTTCCACCAGCATGCAGGATGGTCATGACCACCTGTAATGCCGACACTTTTTTGGTCGGGTGTTTCCCTACAGGAATACCACGCCCATTATCCGTTACAGTAACGCTGTTATCTTCATGGATGGTAATTACAATGCTATCGCAAACACCCTGCAGCGCCTCGTCGATCGAGTTATCAACGACCTCATAAACAAGATGATGAAGTGCTTTGATGTCCGTTCCACCCACATACATACCAGGACGGCGTCGAACTGCCTCAAGACCTTCGAGAACTTGAATATCACTTGCGCCATATGACGTGTTTTTTTTCTTTTGTGTTGCCAATTTATCCTCCAATGGAAAAGAGTGGGCTATTTACATCTTCAAACCATTAACATTCTGTGGACTGAGCTTGATCACCTCTTCCATCCAACGCGTGCCATCCCGGAAATATATGAAACTGGCACTCAAGATACCGGATGAGATGAATGCATGTCCGAACAAACCTAACAAAAATAACCAGCTGTCAGGTTTTGGGGTAGACCACAGCAAATCCATTCCATAGCTTAATGATACAGCGATTGTCAGGAAGAAGCTGGTCGCGAATGAAGAAAGCCTTACAAATTTTGTACTCAGCGATATCGATCTGACGGCACTTAAATTTCTAGTGAAAATGCCATGCGGAGAGAACACTAACGGTAAACAGAACCAAAGCACGATGATCCCCAAAACGATCAGAGGAAGCATCCCCATGGTCGGTATGAACGCAGAAATTGATGAAATGAAGCATAATACAGGAAAACTCAGTATCACCAATAGTATCAATATCATTATAAAAAGCGAAAAACTCTGCCCGATGAGATAGAAAAGATTTCGTTTTTCTTCTTCATTACCTTTATTGACGAGTCTGGATATCAGTGCGTAGTATATGCTCCCTAATAAGATTCCAATGACCGCACTAATGAAAAGCACACGCAGCGCTGCGGCAGAGGAATTAACTTCGATCAATAAGGGGAAACCAAAAGGATTTGGGGTATAGCCTTTCAATGAGAGCAGACTGGGAACGCCGATCGGGTATGTTCTCACACCAGTCAGCAGATTGAAGTTCGCCAGAAGCTGAGACCATACTTCCTGGAATACTTCCACCGATGGAAGTACATCATTATTCACTAGCGTTGTTGAATAGGACTGCAACATCTCTTCGAAGAAAGGAGTAAGCAATTCCTTTATTCGAAAAAAGGGTCCAAACCAGAAAAAGAGATCCAGCAACAGGGGGAAAAGCATCAAATATGGATGTGCAGCAATGAGGTTGAATCCCTGTACCAGAGTCTGGATGATCCTAGGAGGTTGTAAGCGAGTGTTTTTATCCTGTAACATACAATCCTTCATTTTACCATAGTGACAGTTATCTATAAGGCAGATACGATTTTTTCTAGCAGCCCCCTATTCGCGGTACAATCGAACTAGAATGAAAGAGATTAAGAAGATCCCAACCGAACGTCTAAGCATCATCTCCGCGTTGATCATCCTAAATTATGCCCTTATGCCGTTCATTATTTCTCCGCAGATCTCCATCAATTACTCACTCTTTGGTTTTGTCATAGATTTCCAGATCGAATATGCTAATTTGATGGTCATCACTGCCGCCCTTTTCGCAGCCGTTGGAACTTATTGGCTGATATTCGATCATCCATTGATAAAAAAGAGCGATCTTTTCATGCATCTCATCCTGCCAACTTTCACCGCAGGAGTCATGAGTATCCCATTAAATGAAATACAGATAGGCATAGCCTGGTGGATCGTCTTTACACTGGAAAGCCTCATAATAATTTTTACATTTATCGCAGAATTCTATTCCATCGATCAAGATAATTCACTCTACGCGCTCTCCCTGATCATCATCCAGCCGCTCGCTATCAGCCTTTTCCTTATTATTGCGATCACTACACGTAGTGCAGGATACCGGCTTTACATACAAGCGCTTATATTGATCGTCACATTTTCTGCCATTTGTAGACGCATGCTTGCTCTCTTGGAAAGAGAAAATAAGAATGCATTAACCGCCCTTTCAGCATTCATCTTTGCCCACGTCATCATCGCCTGTCACTATCTTCCGATGAACGCAATCACTTACGGATCTACAATAACCGGAACGGTGGTTTTTCTGATCCGCTTACCTTTCCTTCAGGATCAGAACAATAAAGGAAAATTCCAGTATAGGGAAGCCTTCTTTTCCACATTGCCTTTCCTTCTATTGGCAGCCCTATTCTTTTTTATATAGTGCTTCTTTTTTAACTCTGGGTTTTTGCCACTTCGGCCTGGTAGAGAAATGCCAGATTCCGTTGGTGCAGTTCTTCTACAAGTCCACCTAACAATACCCTGCTTTTTCCAACGCTTTCCACTGTAGATTCTTCTAATTTCTTTTGGGGATCTTTGCGTTTCATGGCAACGCCCACGATCTTTTTGAGATCATTGAGATACTGAATGTTTGCATCGATGGCACCATCGATCTCTCCACGCAGCACAACCTCCCCATGCCCCTGGACGATATTCTCAAGCCCCAGATCCTTGAAAGATTCATATGTCTTGATCAGGCGATCAATATCACCCTCAATAAAAACAGGGACTGGCAAGAAAGCATCACCTGCGAATAAGACGCGATCTTCCTTTACATAGACCGAGATCCCATCAGGGCTGTTGCCCGGAGTGGGAAAGATCTGCAGATTCTTCTTACCCACCTTCAGATTGATCATCCCAGATTCGAGTGTGATCTGCGGAAGAACGATCTTGGTCCTCTGGAATGTAGGGTCCTGACGCTGTGCGTTCTCTAATGCTTCGTAGTTCTTTTCGATCACATACTTTCTACACAAGGAATGCGCGATGATCCCTACACCTGGGAAAAAACAATTACCCCAGGTATGATCAGCATGATAAATAGTATTGATGACATAACGTACAGGGACTTTCAGATGGTCCTCAATGAAATCTTTAATTTCCAGCGTTTCTTCTGGGATAGGCAGGGTATCGATCACGACTGCCCAATCGCTGCCGATCACTGCACCCGCTGTGACCTGAGCATACACCTCGCTCTGAAACCAATATACGTTGTCTGCTATTCTCTCTCGTATCATCGATAAATCTCAATTAAAGTATGTTTATCTCAAAAATGAAGAATAGCATAAATCATTTGAAAAGTCAAAATTTTAGCACTTTTGTTCTAATATTCCCTGAGTTGACCCCCCATTATGGATATGGTAATATAGCAGTCAATTACCCTCATCCAGAGAGGTGGAGGGACCGGCCCTACGAAACCTCGGCAACCGATCAGATTGGTGCCAATTCCGGCAGAATCCTATTTGGATGTTCTGGAAGATGAGATACTGCTGAAGCAAACCTCTCATCCCAGAGAGGTTTTTTCTTTAGGGAGAAAGCGAGATCATTAATTGAAGAAGCACACATATCTCGAAGCACTATCGGAAACCATCCTCATATTCGATGGAGCGATGGGAACCAATTTAGACAAACTGCATCTTACCGCCAAACAATATGGCGGTGCGGAATTACTGGGCTGTAATGATGCCCTTAACCTGCATACACCATCAGCCGTAGCCAGCGTTCACAGAAGTTTTCTTGAGGTTGGCGTGGATGTGATCGAGACCAATACCTTCCGCTCGAACAGCATCACGCTCCAGGAATTCGGGCTGGCAGACCATGTTCATGATATCAACTACAGAGCTGCACAGAACGCGCGAAATATTGCCGACGAGTTCAGCCGCGCTGGACAGCAGCGCTTTGTGGCTGGCTCCATCGGACCGACAGGCAAGATATTATCCATTGATGAAGCTTCACCTGCTGCTCCGTCTTTCCAAACCATTTCTGACGTATTCAAAACCCAGGCGATCGCATTGCTCGAAGGTGGCGTTGATCTCTTTCTACTCGAAACACATCAAGATCTATTGGAGATCAAAGCAGCTGTGATCGGACTGCGGGAAGCCTGCCTGGAATGTGATATCCACATTCCAATTCAAGCCCAGGTCACCATGGATACATATCACCGCACTTTATTTGGCAGCGATATTCAAGCCGTCGTTGCGATCCTGGAGCCATTGGATATTGACGTCATGGGACTCAATTGTTCGACGGGACCTGATGAAATGGAACAACCCATACGATTCCTCGGAAAGAATGTTCATCTCCCGATCTCATGCCTTCCGAATGCCGGAATGCCGCAGATGAAGGATGGCAAGGTCATTTATCCTCTTGAACCCGAAGTGTTCGCGGAACGGCTGGCATCCTATGTGGAAAATTACGGATTGTCTGTGGTTGGCGGCTGCTGTGGGACAACACCAGAACACCTTCGACTCCTCGTTGAGGGGGTACACGGTCATCCCGCTCCCCCAAAAGAGAAGTTCCAGGCAGCATTCCTCAGTTCACCAATGAGCGCTAAATCCATTCGTCAAACCCCATCGCCGTTCATCATCGGGGAACGCCTCAACACTCAGGGTAGCCGAAAATTCAAACGCATCATCCTGGAAGAAGATTTCAACAAAGCCGAAGCGCTTGCCCAAAAGCAAATTGCGGATGGCGCACACGGTCTGGATATCTGTACAGCACTCACCGAGAACGATCTTGAAAAAGAAAATATGGTCACCCTGATCCGCCGCATCCACCAAACCGTGGACGCGCCCCTGGTGATCGATTCAACAAATAAAGAAGTCATCGAAACAGCCCTACAGTCCACACCCGGGAGATGTTTGATCAATTCGACCAATTTTGAGAACGGGCAAGAAAAACCAGCTGAAATTTTCAATATCGCCAAGAAGTATGGCGCCGCGGTGATGGTGCTGACGATCGATGAAAAAGGTATGGCAAAGGAGGTCACGGAGAAAACCGCCATCGTAAAGCGGGCGTATGAATTGGCCGTGAATGAAAAAGGGCTGGCCCCGCAATCATTGGTCATAGACCCCCTAACTTTCTCACTCGCCAGCGGCGACGTTGAAACGCGAGAAGCTGCCAAAGCCACGTTGGAAACGATCAAGATCATCAAGCAAAAATACCCCGCCTGTCATACCTCCCTGGGAATCAGCAATGTTTCTTTTGGACTCTCCAGACCTGCACGGAAAGTGTTGAACAGCATTTTCCTTTATCATGCCATTCAGGCAGGATTGGATATGGCTATATTGAATGCAGCGGACATCATTCCCTACAACGAGATCGCTCAGGAAATGAAGCAAGCAGCAGAAGACCTGATCTTCAATCGCCGTGATAACGCGCTGGAACAATACATCAATATCTTCGAGAAAGCGGATAAGCAGGAAACGCATATATCCATTGAACCCACAAAACCCACCGACCTGGGCAAGGCGATCTCCTTCCGCATCACGCACCGTCAACGGGACGGGCTCGAAGAGGATCTGGCAGCATTCATTCAAGAACACGGACAAAATTCATCCGAACATGAAGCTGCCCTTTCGTTGCTGAATGATCATCTTCTGCCTGCCATGAAGATCGTAGGCGATCAGTTCAGCCGAGGTGAGATCATCCTGCCATTCGTACTGCAATCATCCGAGATCATGCGGTCTGCAACACAAACAATAGAAACGTACATGTCCAAGGACGCACAACAAGTGCGCGGGACCATTCTTCTGGCAACCGTCTATGGGGATGTGCATGACATTGGCAAGAACCTGGTGCGGACCATTCTGCAGAACAACGGTTTCGACGTTATTGATCTTGGGAAACAAGTTCCAGCGGATACGATCGTCCACGAAGCCATTGCTAACGATGTGAACGCCATTGGTTTGAGCGCACTGCTGGTGAATACCAGCCAACAAATGCCGCTGGTCATCGAAAAACTGCATACCAGATCCATGCAGATACCCGTGCTGATCGGTGGAGCAGCAGTTAACAATTCTTTTGCTCAAAAGATCAAACGAATTAATAATAATGAAGCTTATCCTGGTGGAGTATATTATTGTCAGGACGCCTTTGAAGCACTCAGCGTTATGGATACAGTCTTAAGGAAATAAAAGACAGAATAGATATGCTGCAAAAAACACGAAATCTCGGACCAAAGATATTGAAAGACATCGCTATTGAGGATGTCCTCCCATATCTTAATCGGAAATCACTCTACAGAGTTTCGTGGGGCGCTTTGAAAGCGCGTGGTGAGAAATGGGTACAGATCCAGCAGGAATTTGACAAACGCCTGGAGCAAATGCTGAAAGATCTGCAAGAAAAGGCCTGGATCCAACCCAAAGCTGGATATGGGCATTGGATGGCAAGTTCCAGCAATAACTCGATCTTGATCCACGATCCGCATGCTCCTGCACAGATCATCGCAGAATTTGAATTACCCCGGCAAAACAAGCCAAACGGGCTTTGTCTGGCTGATTATCTTCCACAGTCTGGCAGTGATCAGACAGATCTGCTTTCTTTCCAGGTTGTGACGATCGGAACCGAGGCAAGCGAAATGATCAATGCGCAATTCACCGCTGGTGATTACGTGGAAGGGTATTTTTCGCATGGTCTGGCGGTACAATTCGCCGAGGCTACTGCCGAATATGTTCATAATCTTATTCGACAGGATCTGGGCATCCCCAAAAATCGGGGACGCCGTTATTCCTGGGGATATGAACCGATACCCGACCTGGCACAACATGAGATCCTATACAAGCTAATCCCTGCCAGAACAGAATTGGGCATGGATCTGACCAGTGCATTTCAATTGATCCCAGAACAATCCACCGCTGCCATGGTCATTCACCATGAGAACGCGCGTTATTTTCATATTCAAACAGATAGGACAGTAAATGAATAGAGAGACCTTTATAAAAAAAATACAAAGCGGAAAACCGATCGTGGCTGATGGGGCAATGGGGACCCTGCTGCACGAGCGTGGTGTGGGCTTTGAAAGCTGCTTTGACGAACTCAATCTGACCAACCCGGCGCTGGTGGGATCCATCCACCAGGAATATATTCAAAACGGGGCTGAGATCATCCTGACCAACACCTTTGGTGCCAACCGCTTCAAACTCGAACGCTGCGGTTTGGAAGAACTACTGAACGAAGTTAATCAGACTGGTGTTGACCTCGCCCGACGCATCGTTAACGCATCTTTCAAAGAAATACTCATCGCCGGAGACATTGGTCCTTTGGGTGTGCGCCTGGCGCCATTCGGACGTGTGCAAGCCGAACAAGCGCGCGAGATCTTCAAAGAACAGATCCAAGCCCTGGTTGAAGCAGAATGTGATCTCCTTGTAATCGAAACCATGACCGATCTTTATGAAATAAGAGAAGCCATCAGCGCAGCTAAAGAGGTCTCCTCAGATATGCCCATTGTGGCTTCCATGACCTTCACCCGTGACGACCGCACCCTTCTGGGGGATGACCCGAAAAAGGTCGCCAGGAAGATCCACGAATATGGGGCAGATGTGATCGGGATCAACTGCTCTGGCGGACCCAACCAACTGCTGCGCATCCTTAAAAAGATGAAGCAAGAGGTCCCGGAGGCATTCTACTGGGTAAAGCCGAACGCAGGCTGGCCGGAACAAATGTCTGGCAGGATCTTCTACCCCGCCTCACCAGAATATTTTGGGGAATATGCATTGGCATTCTGGCGGGCAGGAGCTTCCATCATCGGCGGCTGCTGCGGTACGACACCCGCACATATTCATGCCATCCGCGAGATCATCGACTCAAAAGCAGAAGAGCAACTCTCCAATGGCATCTCCCTCGAATTTATAGAAGAAGAACATGCCGAAGAGGAGATCAGCGAACCCTCGCAGTTCGCTCAAAAACTCGCGAATGGGAAATTCGTCTTTTCAGTAGAGATGCAGCCCCCTCGCGGGTTGGCCACAAAGAAGATATTGGCAGGCGCCAGTCTGCTGGCAGATTCAGGGGCAGACGCCATCAATGTGGCTGACAGCCCCATGGCACGCATGCGCATGAGCCCCTGGGCAGTATGTAATCTGATCCAGAAGAAAGTGAATATCGAGACCATCCTGCACTTTCCCACCCGCGGGCGCAATCTACTGCGCGTTCAGGGCGACCTGCTGGCTGCGCATGCGTTGGGTGTGCGCAACGTGTTCGTCATCATGGGCGATCCTACTGCCATTGGGGATTACCCGGATGCCATGGACAATTTCGACCTGGCCCCCACCGGGCTTCTCAAGCTGATCAAGCAACGTTTCAATGAGGGTGTTGATCAGGCTGGATCGGATATCGGGCAGCCCACAAACTACTACGTGGGATGCGCATTGAACCTGGCGGCCAGTAAACCAGAACGCGAGATGGATGTTCTGAAGCGCAAGCTGCGCAATGGAGCCGATTTCATCATCACCCAACCTGTTTACGATGTAGAAAGTATTCCGCGATTCATCAATGCCTTCGAAAATCTCAACGGGAAATTAGAGATCCCCGTTATGATCGGCATCATGCCCCTGGTCAGCGGACGGCACGCCGCTTTCCTGCACCAGGAAGTACCCGGCATCACCATCCCAGAGAATATCCACAAGCGAATGCAAAAAGCCGAAGCCGAAGAACAAGGACCGCAGGAAGGCATCCGCATCGCGGTGGAATTGATCCAGCAGATGAAAGACCTGGCAAATGGTATCTACATCACGCCATCTTTTAGCCATTTTGACTATGTGGCGGAGATCCTGGAAAAATCTGTGGAGCACTAGATAAAGCTGTATCTTTGCTTTACCGAGGGTACCTCCCATTCACGAGAACTTGTACCGGTGATATGGACTGACATGCGATAGAATATATAAAAAAGAGGGCTGCATGCTGTTAGTTATTGATCTGGGAAACACAAACCTCACTTTAGGGATCTATGAAAAGGATGCATTGGTTCATCATTGGCGTCTGGCGACCGTTAAAACGCGTATGCCAGATGAGTATGGCATTCAATTCCGTGACCTGTTCAGCCACAACGGCGTTCAGTTAGAGTCAATCGAGGGCATCTGCCTCTCATCAGTTGTCCCACCGCTTACCGAACGCGTCGTTGATGCCTGCCAGCGCTATCTCGGGCATTCACCCCTGGTCGTAACATCTGACTTGAAATTCAACGTAAATATTAAATACGAAAATCCCCATGCAGTTGGTGCAGACCGCATCGCAGATGCAGTCCAAGTGCAGCGTATGATGGGTGGTCCTGCCTGTATCATTGACTTTGGCACCGCAACAACATTCAACGCTTTGAGCGCAGATGGTGATTACCTGGGTGGGTCTATCCTACCGGGTGTGCAGGTTTCAGCCGATGCCCTTGTCGAACACACTTCAAAATTACCCCCCGTGTCACTTGAGACCCCACCCTCCGTGATCGGCAGCAACACGGTTGATGCCATCCGTGCCGGTCTGGTCTTTGGATATGTCAGCCTGGTCGAGGGCATGGTGGAGCGATACCGGCAGATATTGGGAAAGTCCATGAAAGTCATCGGTACCGGTGGATTTGTCAGCACGATCAGCAAACACACGCAATGTATCCAGATCGTAGAACCATGGCTGACATTGAACGGCTTGCAATATATTTGGGAGATGAACACTAATGAATAATCCCCTCCAAGATAAGAAGATCATCCTGGGAATTAGCGGCTCGATCGCAGCGTACAAAGCGGCTGAATTAGCCTCATCCCTCACAAAAGCGGGCGCTTTGGTGGATGTCATCCTGACCCCATCCGCAGAGAAAATGGTTTCCCCCCTCACGTTCGTGGGTGTGACCGGGCGCAAAGCCTACACTGAGCAAGACCTATGGGGTACTGATGATCACGTTGTCCATATCACGCTTGGACGCCGTGCAGACCTAATGGTGGTAGCCCCAGCCACAGCCAACATCATCGCCAAACTGGCGCACGGTATTGGTGACAATCTACTCAGTGTTACCGCACTTGCCATCCAATGCCCATTGGTGATCGCCCCTGCCATGGATGCGGGTATGTTCACCCATCCCGCGACCCAGGATAATATCCATATCCTCAAGCAGCGCAACGCCACCATCCTTGGACCTGCCAAGGGGCACCTTGCCTCAGGTCTCCAGGGGAAAGGGCGCATGCTGGAAGCCAAAGAAATTTTCGCATCACTGCGTTATCTCCTAAGCCGCGAGAACCCTCTCAAAGGGAAGAGGATCGTAGTTACAGCAGGAGGAACACAAGAACCCATCGACCCGGTGCGATTTCTTAGTAATCATTCCTCAGGCAAACAGGGATACGCCGTCGCCCAATCTGCGTTGAACGCAGGAGCAGATGTGACCCTCATCTCTGCCCCAACAAAACTGGATGCACCAGTTGGAGCTGAGTTCATAGCGGTTCAAACTGCAGAAGAAATGCGTACAGCAGTGGTATCAAATGCAAAAGAAGCACATGCGGTTATCATGGCTGCGGCAGTTGCAGACTTCAGACCAGCCGCCGTTGAGATCCAGAAGATCAAAAAGGATAAGGACTTCCAGAACCTTGAGCTGGAAGCGACCACGGATATCCTCAAAGAACTGGGGGCATACAAACAAAAAGAGAAAAGTGACCTGATATTGATCGGGTTCGCAGCGGAAAGCGAAGAGCTCATCAAGAATGCATCCAAGAAACTTGCAGAAAAGAACCTGGATTTCATCGTTGCCAACGACATATCCAGAACAGACGCGGGGTTTGCAGTGGATACCAATGAAGTCATTCTCATGTTCAAGGATGGAAGTCAGAAGAAGATCTCTCTGCGTGGTAAAGACCTGATCGCGGATGAGATAATTGACAATCTCATCAAATTAGTGCAAAGTTAATCTATTGACAATTGAAGGAAAAAGCCATGCATGTTCTTGTTATCTCGGACATCCACTCGAACCTGACCGCTCTTGAGAAAGTCTTATCCGTTGCAGGGAAATATGACGCCGTATGGTGCCTGGGGGATATCGTCGGGTATGGACCAGATCCAAATGAATGCATTGCTGTTGTACGAGACCTTCCAAACCTGGTATGCGTGCGAGGCAACCATGATGCCGCCACCCTTGGTGAGGTAGATCAGCATACTTTCAATCATGAAGCCAGCATCGCCATCAGCTGGACGAAGCGCGTCCTCTCCGCCGAAAGTCAGAGTTTTCTCCTGCAGCTGCCAGAAACCGAGAAAATGGATACGGTAACATTGGTGCACGGCAGCCCGCGCAACCCGGTCTGGGATTATGTGATGGATTACATGACTGCATTACGTATGTTCCAATTCTTTGACAACCAGATCTGCATGCTGGGGCACACCCACGTACCAGCCTTCTGGGTCGAGAACGAATCCAACAGCAAAAAGAACCTGGTCCTGGATTTCCAGAAGAAACCCATTCAGGGCAGAGTCATAGTGAACCCGGGTTCTGTCGGTCAACCCCGCGACCACGATCCACGAGCTTCCTTCGCGCTATTCGACACAGAAAAACTCACCTGGGAACTGCGACGTGTGGAATATGATATCGAAAGCGTGCAGCAGCGCATCAAGAAAGCCGGACTCCCCTGGCGGCACGCCATGCGCTTGCAAGAAGGTTGGTAGACAGGGAACTTTTTTACTTTCATCATCGTTTATAAATTGAAAACTCATCAGGAGGAGAACCTATGAATCGAAAACGTTTATTCATCAGTCTGATCTTGCTCGCCTTTGCTGTAGCCTCATGCGGTGTTGCAAAAGCCGAGGAACCAATGGTCAGCAGGGGTGCAGTCATGGAAGAAATGGCCATGGCAGCCCCAGCAGAAGAATCCATTATGATGGATGCGGATGGCTCACCCGAATATAGAGTAGAACGCATCGTCATCAAGAATGCCGATCTTAGCATTGTGGTCATTGATCCAGTAGAGGCTCAGGCGACCATCGCACAAATGGCAGAAGACAAAGGTGGTTTTGTGGTCAATTCCTATTCGTACAAGGTGACCACCTCATCTGGGAAAGAACTGCCCGCAGGGAATATCACCATCCGAGTTCCAGCGGAAGTGTTGGATGAAACCCTTGAAGAGATCAAAGCATTGGTGGAAGATGCCGATCTGGACATCTTGAGTGAATCCGTGTCAGGGCAGGATGTCACCAATGAGGTCACCGACCTGGATTCACGCTTGCGCAACCTGCGTCAGGCGGAAGAACAACTGCTGGAGATCATGGATGAAGCCAAGGAAACGGAAGATGTTGTGTCTGTTTTCCGCGAACTGACCAGGATTCGAGAAGAGATCGAAGTTCTTGAAGGACAGTTGAAGTATTACGAGGAATCTGCCAAATTATCCGCGATCCACATCAACCTGCAGGCCAAGGAAGCCGTCGCCCCCATCACCATTGGCGGCTGGCGCCCATCGCTTACCATTCAACGTGCTTTACAAGCTCTTGTGGATGGATTGAAATTCCTGGCAAACGCTGTGATCTGGATCATCATCTTTGTCGCCCCCATCGTACTGCTCATTGGGCTGCCCATCTTCCTCATCATCCGTGCATCAAAGAAACGCAGCGCGAAGAAAAAAGCAAACAAATAACCCAAACAAGCATTAGAAAAAGGTGAGGTTTGTAAAACCTCACCTTTTTATTTATTAATGATCGAATATTTCGTTGGACCGTCTACACATAGCCGTATGGCATGGATACCTTCAGCGATCTCGGTAACGAGCATCTTCTCTCCCTGGGAATTCACTACTTGCAATTCTCCCTGACAGGCAACATAAATATTCCCACTAGCTTTTCGTTGTACATCCAGAACACATGTTGCGCCATCCTTAACAACGCTCCAATCCCGCAGCTCTACCCCCTGCGAACAATGAATATTTGAGCCGATATACTGCATCGCATGCGGTAAACGCGGACGTACCGCCAGGAAAACACAAGCATGGGCTGGGATCATCCGTTTACCCAAGGTGCCCTTTTCCTCATTTTGCCAGACAAGCTCGTTCCAAAAATCGCTCACCCAATACTCACCCTCCGAGATAGAGAAATCTTCACAACGCAGATCGATCTGTTGTGGGCGATCCGTCCAATTCACATAAGCGATCAAATACCAATCACCCGCTGCTCCATGAAGATCGACCTTCAACTTACATGGATTCTGTTGTTCCAACCAATCCAACACCTGCAACCTGGTTCCTATCGGAGGGATCAGTTTTTGAGCTAATTGCATCCTCTCTTTTGAGAGAGCCGTGAGATCATCGGAAAAGATAAGTGACCCACCGCTGAGAGCGATGATGGTTGCCAGCGTCTGAATCTCTTCGAGGGTCAATTTGGATTGGTCTCGCACCAGCAAACAATCCGGATCATTGACCCACCAGCGATCATGCATATTGGCTCTCGTCAGGATGTTGCGGGCGCTGTTGCGCGCGCTGGGTACGCTTGGTTCATTCTTGAATGGAAATCCAATTCCAAATATCTTTGGGAGCCAGGAACCATTCACATCCGGTCCAATCCGCATCGCATCCACGATCCCCAAAGCAGGACCCAATGGCATCCCACAACCCACCAGGTAGGTATCCTGACCTGCTATTTCACGAATGAGCTGCATGCCCTGCCTCAGCACCTGTGCACGTGTCTTGGTGCGATCATGGTAAACGCCTTTCAGCGCAGCAGCATATAAAAAATCCAGTTTTAAATATGGGAATTTCCAATCCTGTACAGCCGTCTGGATGGCCTCACGCACATAATCCTGCGCTTGAGGGAGGGTCATATCCAGCGCAGTTCCCAGTGAGTTCCAACCGAATCCCGCGTTGACCGGTCTTCCATTTACTTTTCGCAAGATCCAATCGGGGTGTTCTCGAAACAACTTAGAGCGGCGATGCACGATGAAGGGCGCCAACCATACACCCGGTAAAAAACCCTTATCCCGAATCGCGTCAGAGATGGGGCGCATTCCATGCTTGAAACCGGATCGGAATGTCAACCAATCTCCGACCTCTTCCTGAAAGCCATCATCGATCTGTACCAATTCAACCGGCAGCTGCTCGCGTTGGGCATCCAGCATGCGAAGATTCTTACGTATGATCTCCTCATCAATCTTTTGATAGTATTGATACCAGGAACACCACCCAGTTGGCGCAGCCTCATTGATCGTGATGGCGTGTTCTTCAGCAACCAGGTCGAGATACAGCTGCAAGACTTCGCTATGCGTACCTTCGATCGGGATGAAAACTGCCGGATCGGTTTGAATGATCTGCTGTGGATCAAGGCGTGTTCCGTCCAGGTCTACCCACATCGTAAGCTGTGGTGCATCTTGCAGCGCAAGAGATACATGCCCAAACTGCTCTTTTTGCGATAGGAATCCAAGTACTGCGCCCTTCTGATCGGTCCGATCGAGCACAACAGCGTACATATCCGAGATCCAATTTCGCCTGTCCTTTTTGGTCAATCCTGCATCAATGATCATTGGTTCCTGAACCAAACCCAGCCTGGAGCGCATAGGTGCTTGCGAGCGAGAACAAAATCCGGCAAACGACCAGGACTGCCAGCCATTGCAGAAAAAACCGATGTCCTCTTTTGCGCAATGCATTTCCAATGATGCCCCTGGATGATGCTCTCTCCCACCCAAAAGTGTGAGCCTCTCTAACCAAACCGGATGAGACAATCGATTGACAATAAAGAGCTGCCAGCGTACGATCGAGGCGGTCTCCAAGCGAAATTCGATAGTAATATCCAGCCCAACAACGCTGCTTTTTGGTGCAAAGCAAATCTTCTGGATACCAGTCCCTTCTATCTTCTCATATGTCGCACTATTCTGCTCTAGAAGCAGGGGATCACGAAAATACCGCCCGCGAAACCATCCAGACAATTCGATCCTGGCAGAAGTGAGCGAAAACGCCCCTTCTCTTTCATCGCGAATTGAAAAAGTCCCTGTGGAAGGATCCACAGAAAAGGAGAGATAATCCTGTTGAAACTGCATTGTCACCTCAAAATTAATTCTCGGGAAGGATATCCTCAGGCTCTATCCCGGTTTGATAATGGTAGAGACTCATCCCATAATAATCAGCTATCAAGTCCAATCGCCCCTTGAACGTCCATCCGTAAGGATCACTATTAATGAGCATTTCATTCAACCCATAAACATAATCCAAACCGACCTCATCCAAATATTGATAAGCATCTCCTGTTTGTAATAGGCTGAAATATTCATACCCATTGACCAAACCATCCAGGTTAAGGATCGCACGATCCTCGATGAAATATGCGTTAACTCCCCCGCCCGTCATCCCGATCTTCTCACCCGGCTGAGTGTACTCTTCAAGAAATCTTGTTTCCTGCAGATAGGGGTGATCCTCTGGATCAACAGCCGTATAGGTATAGTTTTTGATCAAGGGTATCGTAAAATTCACAACCAGCACGATCGACAGAACCAAAACGATAAGCTGAGAAGCTGTATTTCCATATAAGAACTTCTTATAGCGACGCAATACGCTCTCCATCAGTATTCCAAGCCCGATCAAGGCGCACAACATTTGTGGCACCCAGTACCAGAACTTTGCATGTAAATAACCCGTCGCCGAATAACTGAAGAAATGGAAAACACAACCAACAAATAACGGGAAAAAAGCCGTTTCGCGCATGGCTTTCTGGATAAAGCCCTTCTTTTTGTACGTGATCCAGAACAGCAATCCCAACACCAACACCCAAACCAATCCTCCGAAATCACGTTTGAAATTCAGGAAAGAGGTAGATTCAGGATTGATGCGTGTTGCTCGCGCCACAGCTTCGGTGATCAGATTAACAGGATCGGTGATGACCCACCAGGGACCGTTCTGAGTAGAGGTGTTGAACCAGCTTCCCAGCACTTCAGAAAGCCTAGTTAGCGGACGACCGTAGAAAGTGAATGGGAGGGTCCCCCACCAGCGCTTGATGGTACCACTAATCGGCATATAAACTTCTGTATAGGAATGGTTGATCAACAGATAAGCAACCAGGATCGTGAGGATAGGCACAAAATAACACAGAATATTGACAATCCAATGTTTCCAGTTTCCTTTGAGGCTGATATCTTCTGTGTAGCTTCTCTTTTTATAGCGCATGTAAAGCATATAAAAAACACGCCAAGCGGTAAAACAGAATGTAGATATGACAGCTTCAATAAGCAGGACTGCTCTTGGGAAGCCCAGGAAAACTTTCAACACATCATGCAGCAAGAACAACACACCACCGGTGACAACAACAGAGATCACCATCGCCAAACCCACCCGGATCAACTGTTTGCGTAATGAAACCTTATCATCCACAATATACCCACGCAGGAAATACTGTGCGATGACCTTGCTGAACAGCGAGAGGATAAGAAATAGATACAGGAATGGTATGAAATTGAAAATATTATCTGTGTTCTGCACACGCAAATAGTAAGCGAGCATCACAGAGAGAAATGTTATGAGACCATCCAATAGGATCTGCCAGCGCAAGGTCGATCTCCGGAAGACGAGCCAGATTCCAAACAGCATAACAAAGAAGATCGTATCCAGGCGACTGAGCAGCAGCAAAGCTGATAGCAAGCTCATCACCAGAATGTTCTTCGG
>NPIF01001902.1_pt1 | contig 41678 bp, 32 predicted proteins | sample 8637461 | NCBI WGS metagenome assembly NPIF01 (sample SAMN07420641, study PRJNA396082) | bioreactor metagenome | isolation source: sample BR12 brine-fed electro-methanogenic bioreactor BR | place: Japan: Kochi | collected 2016-12-09
TCCCTGCGGCGGGCCCTGTCACTGACTTCCCTGTCAGTCGCTGCTTCAGTCCTGAAGCAGGCGGTGAGGTACGAACTCCTGTCGTCTTGGTCACACCTTGTGAACCTCAGGGCGCATAATAGGCGTGTTGTCTTTCCGGGTATATAGGAAAACTCTTATATTGCGTTTTCATGCCATAAGATGATGACCTGCATCAACATAGATGCGGTTGCCTGTGAGGGCTGATGAGTGTTCACTGATCAAAAATGCGGCAAGTTTTCCCACATCGGAAGGTGACCCCAACCGGTGCAGTGGAGATCGTTCAATGGCATCCCCCATCAGTTCATCAAAGGAATCAATACCGCCGGCAGCACGCGTTGGCATGGGTCCTGGGGATAGAGAGTGAACCCTGATCTGCTCTGGTCCCAACTCTGCTGCAAGATAGCGTACGGAGCTTTCAAGGGCGGCCTTGATGGGTCCCATCAGGTTATAGTGATCCACGACACGCTCAGCACCATGATAACTCATGGTGAGCAGTGAACCACCTTGAGGCATCAATTCACGTGCGTGCCGCGCCATTCGTATAAAAGAGTGGCACGAGATATCCATCGCTTTGCAGAAACCTTCTGAAGATGAGTCCACCAGTTTGCCGTGCAGTTCATCCAGAGGTGACCAGGCAATTGAATGGATAACAAAGTCGATCTGTCCCCACTCCTGCTTCAGACGTTCAAAAATCTGCTCAAGCTCGCCTTCAGTGGCAACATCGCAGGGCAGTACCAAAGTGGCACCCAACTGATCTGCCAAAGGGGCGACATATGGACGTGCCTTGTCATTCAGGTAGGTAATGCAAAGCTCCGCACCAAGGCCGCTGAGGACTTCTGCACAGCCGTAGGCGATGCTTTTGTTGTTAGCGATGCCGAATATAACACCACGTTTTCCTGTCAAATCTATCATTTCAGCTTCCATGGGGGTCTGATTGAATCGTGCGATGCCATTATCTCATCAGGTTTCGGTGACTGTATGGTTAAAACGCTGAATGTTTGTATCTGTGAGTAATGTGAGCTTTTATATCCATGTTTTCTGTCTGGTTGAACAGGTATGATCGAACTAAAAATAAAACAAAGCTGAAGAAAGGACCCTCTTATGCTCAACCATCTCAGTATCCGAATGCGTGTTATAGGTGGTTTTTGCCTCTTGCTCCTGCTGGTTGCGTTATTGGTACTGCCAGCTGTCATGCGAGACTTCAATAATCTTATCCATGCAGCAGAAGAGCGGGAGCTGAAAGTTCAGTTTGATAAGGTACTTGAACGGATAGAGTCTGAACGTCGTTTGGCAACAGCTATGGCGACCCTGGTTGCTAGCCAGCCAAGTGTTCAGGCCGCCCTGTCGGACGGGGCGCGTGACCGGTTACTGGCAGAACTTGAAGGTGCCTTTGCTCGACTGCAATCAGATTTTGGCTTGCGCCAATTGCAGTTTCACACACCACCAGCGGTGTCCTGGTTGCGTGTACATCGACCGGAAAAGTATGGAGACGACCTCTCCGGGTTCCGCCAGACTGTTGTGGAAACCAATCAGAAACGAGTAGCGGTCAGTGGCGTTGAGCAGGGAGTGGCTGGCCTTGGCATCCGTGGCATGGTGCCTTTGGAAGTGGCCGGGCATCACTGGGGATCGGTAGAGTTTGGCTTCTCTCTGGGACAATCGTTTTTTGATCAAGTCAAACAGGAAACCGGGCTGGATGTCGCATTAATTCTGAATAATGCGGGTCAACAAACATTGTTCGCGTCCACGTGGGGCGATCAGGCGCTGCTCGATCCCGATGTATTCAAGCTTGCGCTTCGGGGCGAGGGGCAGATGGGGACAGGAGAACTGGAGGGCTCTCCTGTCGCGATCTACTCCAACCAGTTACAGGATTTTTCAGGCCAGTCGATTGGTGTTCTGTCATTGGCAATGGACCGCAGCAGCTACATTGATGCATATGAACAAGCTTTTTATGAGTTGCTGGCCATCATTGGTGCATTTTTGGTGCTGGGAGTTTTGATTGCTCTTTATATCAGTCGCAGTGTGGCAAAACCACTATTGCAAATCACGCATGCGATGAAAAACATATCAAGTGGTGACGGTGACCTGACACAACGATTACCGGTTAATGGCAAGAATGAACTGACAGACATCGCAAGTGAGTTCAATCATTTCATTAGCCGTATTGAAGCGTTGATTCAGGAACTGATGCGTGCAGTCGCGTCAGTTTCCAGCTCCGGCTCACACCTGTTTGATGTCAGTGACCATACGCTGGAACTTGCGAACCGCCAACGTCGCGAAACTACCGAGATCGCTACAGCCATGAACGAGATGACTGCGACGGCCCAAGAGGTAGCGCGCAGTGCAGCCAGCTCTGCAGAGGTGACGCAAAAAGCTGATGAAGAGGCACAGATTGGTCATCGGGTTGTAGAGGATGCCATTGACGCCATTAATGCATTGGCAGCAGATGTTGCTTCCATGCGTGATGTGATACGGGATGTAGAAACCCGCAGTGAAAAAATAAATACCATCCTTGATGTTATCCGTGATATCGCCGACCAGACCAATCTGCTGGCGTTGAATGCCGCAATAGAGGCTGCCCGTGCAGGTGAGCAGGGGCGCGGCTTCTCGGTAGTGGCGGATGAAGTGAGAGCACTTGCACACAGGACTCAAAACTCTACAGCCGAGATCAACGACATGATCAGTGCACTCAAGGAAGGGACCGGGCATACGGTTCGGGTTATTGAGCAGAGTCAGAGCCAGTCTGAACAGACGGTATCCACTGCCGCACGTGCAGGGGAAGCGCTGCAGGCAATTACGCGGGGGATGGATGAGATACGTGACATGACCGCGCAGATCGCCTCTGCTGCCGAGGAGCAGACACAGGTCAGTGAAACCATTAACCAGTCGGTTGAACGTGTTGGTACCGGTGCTGAAGAAACCTCGGTCGGCGCGTCGGATATCCTTGTGTCAGCTGCCGGCATAGGCTCTGAGCTCTCGCAGTTGATGCGGGTGATTCGAAAGTTCAGAGTGACGCAGGACGATGTAATTGAGCTGGAAGTGGCGAAAGCTGCACATCAGGCCTGGAAGATGAGGCTACGCGCATTTCTTGATGGACACGCGGATATTCCGCATGAGCAGGCGGTATCATCACACGAATGCGATTTCGGCCGCTGGTACTACACTACCGGCAAGGAACGCTACGGTAACTCATCGGTTTTACAAGCCATCGAGAAACCACATGACCGTCTGCATCAATTGATTGGCGAGATTATCGAGGCCAAGCATCATGGCAAAGAACCTGAGGCTGAACGCAAGTATCAGGAGGTGGCTCAACTGTCTGGTGAAATCGTCAGCGCCATTGATCGGTTAATTCAGGAAGCTCGTTGAACCGAAAAAATGCCGGGCTTATTCAAGGCCCGGCATTCCTCGCGCGGGTCGGCCAATGTGGTAACCCTGGGCGTAGTCGATGCCGACGTCTCGCACCATCTGCAACACTTCCTCGGTTTCCACGAATTCGGCCACGGTTTTAAGGTTCAGCTTCTTGGCCAGTTCGGTAATACTGACCACAAAGGCCAGGTCTCGAGGATCATTGCCCATGTTGGCGATGAACTCGCCTTCTATCTTAACGAAATCGATTGGCAGGTATTTCAGGTAATGGAACGATGAAAAGCCGGAGCCAAAATCATCGATGGCCATCAGGTAGCCCGAATCCTTCAGGCTGCGGACAAAGTTCTCCAGCAGCCCCATGTTCTTGACAGTGTCGCGCTCGGTTATTTCAAACACAATCCGCGATGGGTTCAGCCGGTATCGCTGAGTCAGCTCATGCAGCGTTTGCAGGAAGTCGCGCACCAGTATTGAACGGGGTGACAGGTTGATGAACAGCAGGCCCTGATAACCGGTTTCCTGAACCTTAGCGAACGCCTTTTCCATTACGATGTAGTCCAGCAGATGTACCTTGCCCATGGACTCTGCAATCTCAATGAACTCGCCGGCTGACATCAGTTTGTCACCCGGCAGCTGCAGACGACTGAGTACTTCAACAGCAGGCGTATCCTCATCCAGTGGTTGAATGGGCTGAAAAACCGGGACCACGCTGCGATTCTCGATGGCATCATTGACCAGCAGCATCTTCTGGTTAAGGTCGTTGAAAATATCCGCTACATCTTCCTTATGTGGCAGGCTGATACGGTTCTTGCCCTGAGTTTTGGCCCGGTACATCAGGTTATCGACGAACATGAACAGGTCTTTGCGGTTATCCGCATGGTCAGGGAAGATGCCTGCCCCGATCGAGCCGGTGACGCGTACCAGACCGCCTTTTTCTGTCTCAAGGCTGAAGGATTGCAGGCAATGTAGCAGGCGCTCACAGATTTCGCTGGTCTGTTCCAGCGTTGTTTCAGGCAGCACCACTACAAATTCATCGCCACCGTAGCGGGCCAGAATATCGCCGGTACGCAACATCTCTTGCATGGCCAGAGCAAGCTGCCGCAGCAATTTGTCCCCCATGGCATGACCATAGCCGTCATTGACCGCCTTGAAGTTGTCCAGATCGATCATCAAAAGGGCGACCTGATAATCGTGACGATGGCAGCGGTCCAGTTCGTAGTCCAACAGCTCCCAGAACATGCGCTGGTTATACAGGTTGGTCAGCGGATCACGTGTTGCATAGTATTCAAGGTCACGGGTGTACTTGTAAATCGCTTTAACCGAGCCGACCACATTAAGCAGGGTGGACAGAATGCTCTCCAGTACCAGCACCTTGGTACTGTCCTTGACGATATCGGCATGCACACCGATACCGACAATACCACCGATTTTGGGTGTTTCGACCAACAGAGACTTGGTCTGTAACTCAATTTCGGTCGTGTTCAACACCATCTCTGGACCCTCAAGCTGGACCGAGTTGTGGTGAATGATAATCTCCCCGGGTATCGAAAAGTGATCGTTGCCCTGCAAGCGATTGAGAACCGCCTGCTCCATCATCTTCTTGGTTTCTTTGGCGGGGGGGCGCAGCCAGAAAATTTCCAGATCAAACATCTCATCGTCCACCTTGAAGATGGAAAACATGGTGTAGATCGGAATGACCTGGTTGATATCCAGCATCAACAGATTAACGTATTCGCGCCAGTCCCGTACCACTTCCGACGTGATGACAAATTTCTCCAGCAGGCGAATTTCGAACTCCAGCAGGTCTTTGTCCACCGCGATGGTGCGTAATTTTTCAGCCAGCGCCTCGACCTGTCCGAATATGTGATTCAGCTCCCTGAAACCAAGATCTTTTTTGTCTTTTGACAGCTGACTGAGATCCTCAAGCGAATCGACTCGTGAAATCCTGTTGCTCAGCTCTTCTACGGACTGATTGATACGCAGTGTCACGGTCCGCACCGCCCAGAAACCAAACAGGAAGGGCAAAGGGGAAAGCAGCAACAGGTAATACAGCAGGTTTCGGTTTGCAACGCTCATCTGACGGCTGAGATCCTGACGTACCTCGATCAGCCCCAGGTTGTCACCAACGCGGGCATTGGTATGGCAGCCCGTACAGTCTTCGCGGGCCTGAAGCGGATACAGATAGCGTTGATGAGTGCCGTCATTCTCCTCAATGATCTCACCGCTTTGCATGGCTTCGCGCATCAAGGTATCCAAATCGGGTTGCTCAATGGGGCCGAATCGCTCGGTTACTTTGGCGCCACGGAAAACACTCACTTTAAGGCTGGAGGCGGGGTGCTCGGTGTTGGACAACTGACGCATGAACTGCTCCAGCTGCAGCCGGGTCCAGCCCTGGCTCATGACAAGATACATTGAGTTGAAGGTGCTTTCGGCGACCGAGCGGGCAATTTCCTGAGCACTGTCACGTACACTGGCCTGATAGGCTTGGCGGCAGACCAGCAGCAACACCAGAAATCCGATGGCAGAAAAAAGAAATGTGCGGTTGAGCAGATAACGCCGGATGGATGGCGAGTGACGTGACATATGAACCACTGCTGTTTTATTTATAGTCGGACGATTGTACGCGCAGAGTGTGAACTGATCTGCAGGCAATTGGTAGAGGGTTGATATCTGTCAAGTATTGGAGACAGGAGAGGACGTCGATCTCAGTCCTGTCGTGCCTTCGAGTGCCGGTGTATCCTAGTCCGTTCGGAACGCTGTATGACAGGGAGCCAGGCAGATGGCACATGACTCAACTACCCCCGTATCCTCGGGACTGGCGATTATCCACAGCAATCGACTTGAGGCACTGCGCACGTTGCTGGTGCAGTGGATGCAAATTAACCCGCTTGGGGTGCTGGAAAACGAAGTCGTGCTGGTTCAAAGCAACGGTATTGCCCAGTGGCTGCAGCTGGCGTTGGCGCGTTCGACAGATGACCCGGAGCAGCCTGGCTGTGGCATCGCGGCTGCGCTGGACATTCAGCTGCCCTCGGCCTTTCTGTGGCAGGCATATCGGGCTGTCCTCGGCCCTGATGCAGTTCCTAAAACATCACCCTATGACAAATCTCGCCTGACCTGGCGGTTGCTGCGACTACTGCCCGACCTGCTCAAGCAGCCTGACTTTGAATCGCTGTCGCATTTTCTTAAGGATGACGAAAGTGCACGCAAGGAATACCAGCTGGCCGAACGGCTGGCGGATCTGTTTGACCAGTATCAGGTCTACCGTGCCGACTGGTTAAAGGCATGGGCCGATGGTCAGGATATCCTGATTGATGCCCATGGCCAGCCTCGGCCGTTGTCGGATGATCAGCGCTGGCAGGCACTGCTTTGGCGTGCCATTCGTGCGGACCTCGATGACCAGCAGCGAATGTTGAGTCGTGCCGATCTGCAGCAGCGCTTCCTTGATGGCTGCAAGTCACTGCGTCAACGTCCGGCGGGGTTGCCGCGTCGTCTGGTGGTGTTTGGCATATCGGCACTGCCGCAACAGTTCATTGAGGCGTTGGCCGCTCTGTCACGCCACACCCAGGTTTTGCTGTGCGTACATAACCCTTGCCGACACTATTGGGCCGATATTATCGATGGCAAGGAACTGCTGCGCAGTGAAAAACGACGGCAGGCACGCAAGGAAGGTATGCCGGAAGTATTGAGTGATGCTCAGCTGCATCTGCATGCGCAACCTCTGCTGGCGGCCTGGGGCAAGCAGGGCCGTGATTATATTCGCTTGCTGGATCAGTTTGATGAACCCGGGCGTTACCAGGACTGGTTTGAGCGCATCGATCTGTTTGATGAAGCCGAAGGCGATATTGAATCTTTGCCGCTGCTGAACCAGATTCAGCAGGATATTCTGGAGCTGGAGCCAACATCTCATGTTCCCCGGATCTGGGGTGAAGGTGATCACTCACTGACTTTTCAGATAGCACACAGTCGTCAGCGTGAGGTCGAAATACTGCACGACCAGCTGTTGCACTGGTTTCAACAGGATCCATCACTGCGGCCCCGCGACATCATCGTGATGGTGCCCGACGTTAACCAGTATGCACCGCATATCCGTGCCGTGTTCGGCCGCCTGCAGCGACAGGACCCGCGTTTCATCCCCTTCACTCTCAATGACCAGCAGAACCGTGGTCAGGCACCACTGCTGATTGCACTGGAGCTCTTGCTGCAGCTGCCGCAGGAGCGTTTTGGCGTCAGTCAGTTGTTTGACCTGTTGGAGGTGCCGGCGCTGCGTGAACGTTTTGGTATGGTCGAGACAGATCTGCCTCGACTGCAGCACTGGGTTCGTGAATCCGGTATTCGCTGGGGGCTGGACAGTGCCCAACGCGCAGGCCTGGAATTGCCGGAAGGACTGGAGCAGAACACCTGGTTGTTCGGCCTGCGTCGTATGCTGCTGGGGTATTTGATGGGCGAGGATCAGACCTTTGCCGATATCGAGTCCTATGGCGAAGTCGGGGGACTGGAGGCGGCGCAAGTGGGGCCATTGGCTGAGCTGGTCGCCGCTCTGCTGCAGTTGCGTGAGCACTTGCTAACCCCAAAGTCACATACTGATTGGGGTTTAATCCTTACTGATCTGCTGGAGCGTTTTTTGCAGCCCGTCAGTGATCAGGACCTGATACTGCTGGAGCGGCTCGGACTGAAGCTGCAGCAATGGCAGGAGGCTTGTACCGAAGCCGGACTGAATCGTCCACTGCCGCTGGAAGTGGTGCGCGAAAGCTGGCTCGACGGCATCGATGAACAAAGCCTGTCACAACGCTTCCTGGCCGGGGCTGTCAACATCTCGACCCTGATGCCGATGCGTGCCATCCCCTTTCGCCGGGTGTGTCTGCTGGGAATGAACGATGGAGACTATCCACGCGTACAGCCGCCAATGGATTTCGACCTGATGGTGGGGCGCTACCGGCCCGGTGATCGATCAAGGCGTGAAGATGACCGCTACCTGTTTCTGGAAGCGCTGCTGTCGGCGCGGGATGCGCTCTATATCAGCTGGGTGGGGCGCAGCGTACGTGATAATGCCGAACAGCCACCATCAGTATTGGTAGCTCAGTTGCGTGACCACATACTGCAGGGGTGGGCAACGGCGGCAGAGGACGGTAAGGCTGTGTTACATGCCCTGACCACCGAGCATCCGTTGCAACCTTTCAGTCCACGCTACTTTGAGCATAACCCACGCCTGTTCACCTACGCCCGCGAGTGGCGTGACGTACATGAAGCAGTGGACAGGATAGAGGCCGGAGAGTTGCCTCCGATGGAGTTGCCTCAAAGCCTGAGTCTGAAACCGCTGCAGCGTTTCCTGCGCAACCCGGTGCAAATCTTCTTCAACCAGCGCCTCAATGTCTGGTTCGATACGCTGGAAGAGATGCCACAGGAGCATGAGCCCTTCCGTTTTAACCGGCTTGACCAGTATCGGCTGGGTTCTGACCTGATCGATGCCGGGCTTAAAGCCGACACACCGGAGCTGGGCATCCAGGCGCAGCTGGCACGCTGGCAGCGAGCGGGGGAGTTGCCGCTGGGTGCCTACGGCGAACGTTCGCTGCGAGAAATCGTCAGCCCGGCCGCTTCAACGCTGCGTCATCTACAGCCGTTATTCGCCGACTGGCAACTCTTGCCTGATGCGCTGGAGTTGCAGCTGTGTCTGCAAGTGGATGGAGGGCAGGTGATGCTGGAAGACTGGCTCAGTGGGCTTTACCGACACCGTTCGGGGCCGGAACTGGCTCTGATACTGCATTCGCCTCAGGCCATCAGCGACAAGGGAGCACCACGCTGGCACGGGCTGGTCCGGGCATGGCTGGATCACCTTGCCGTCAGTGCAAGCGGGTACTCACTGACCACCTTTCTGGTCGGGCCGGATACCAGTGCCCGGATCAGGCCGATCACGGCCACACAGGCACAAGCGCAGCTCAATACACTGCTGTCCCATTACCTGCAGGCGCTTGAAAAGCCGGCGCCGCTGGCCTGTCGAACTGGCCTTGCTCTGCTGACGGCTGCTGATGGGAAAGATCCAATTACACAGGCCTACCACGCCTACAACGGAGATAGTCGTTTCCCGGGGGAGGGCATACGGGACCGTTACCTGCAGCGGGCGTGGCCAAACTTTGACCGCCTGCTGGAGGAGGGGCTGGAAGATTGGGCGTATGCACTGTATCAACCCCTGATCGACCAGGCGGAATTGCTGCAGTGGGAGAGCGTATGACTACACCGCACACTCAGCCACAGACACTGAATCCGCTGGCTTTTCCACTGCATGGGCATCGCCTGATCGAGGCCAGTGCCGGTACCGGCAAGACCTTCACTATCGCCGCGCTCTATGTGCGTCTGGTACTGAGCCATGGCAATACTGATACTCGCTTTCAACGTGACCTGTTACCGCCTGAGATTCTGGTGGTGACCTTCACCAATGCAGCCACCCGTGAATTGCGTGACCGAATCCGCACTCGCCTGGCCGATGCCGCGCGCGTATTTCGTGGTCAGTCCGCGCCTGATCCGTTCCTGCAGCAGCTGCTCGCCGAGCCCGAGTTTGCCATGGAAGAGGCACGAGCGCTGGCCGCCCGCAAACTGGAGCAGGCCGCTGAGTGGATGGATGAAGCCGCGGTATACACCATCCACAGCTGGTGCCAGCGCATGCTCACCCAGCACGCTTTTGATACTGGCAGCCTGTTCCGCCAGCAGCTGGAGCAGGATGACAGCGAACTGCTGGCCGAGATGGCACGCGACTACTGGCGCAGCTGGTGCTACGCGCTGTCGCCGGTCGTGGCCGAAGCACTGAGCGAACTGGCCGCTGATCCCGATGCTCTGCTGCAGGCGGTCAAACCCCTGCTGCAGCCGGGTGATCAACAGGTACGATATCAGGGCAGCCGTATCAGAGAGGCCCAGTCCCCTGCAGAATATGCCCGGAAGTTGAACGACTGGCTGCCACAGAAACAGCAGCTGGAGCAGCGGGCACGCACCCTCTGGCTGGCCGAGCACGACGAAATAGAAACGCTGCTGATCAATGCCGCCCAAAAGAAGATTCTGAATAACACCAGCTACAAGCCGGAAACCCTGCCAGAAAAGCTGGCTGACATGGTGGTCTGGGCTGAAGGAGGCACGCTGTCGAGTGACAGGCTGGCCCACTTTGCGCGTGCAAAGCTGACCGATAAAACAGCCAAAAAGATGCAGGACCAGACGCCGGAGCATCCGGTATTCGACCTGTTACAGGAGCTGGTGGATTACCTGCAGCTGCAGCCTCCGCTGCAACCGGTACAGCTGCATGCGGCGCAATGGATTCAGCAGCGTTTTGATCGATCCCGCGAGCGCGCAGCGGCGCTCGGCTTCAATGACATGTTGGTGCGGCTGGATCACGCACTGCAGGGTGAAGGTGGTGATCGCCTTGCCGCAACCATTCGTCGTCAGTACCCGGTCGCACTGATCGACGAATTTCAGGATACCGATCCACTGCAGTACCGTATTTTCAGCCGCATCTATCGCGGCACGAACCTGCCGGATGCCGCCCCCTCAGAATGCGCACTGTTGATGATAGGTGACCCCAAACAGGCGATCTACGCCTTTCGTGGTGCCGATATTCATACATATCTGCAGGCACGACGTGATACCAGCGGGTGCCACTATACCCTCGGGCGCAATTTCCGTTCATCAAAAGCCTTGGTGGAGGCGGTCAACCGGATGTTTGAACATGCTGAAGCCAGCCAGGCCAGTGGTGCCTTCCGTTTTGCCCGTGATGGGGATAACCCGTTGCCGTTCATTCCGGTGGATGCCAACGGCCGCAAAACGGTATTTGAGGTTGAAGGCGTACGACCAGCAGCTCTGACGCATTGGCTGCTGGAGGACGAAGCGGCTGACGGGATAGCCGTCGGTGATTACCGCAGGCTGATGGCCGAGCACAGTGCCAGCCAGATTCGTCACCTGCTCTCACTGTCGCAACAGCAACGGGCGGGCTTTCGCTCCGAGGATGGCCAGCTGAACCCGATCAGGCCAAGTGATATCGCCATTCTCGTGCGCAACGGCAGCGAGGCCCGGCTGATTCGTGATGCTCTGCAGCAACGCAACGTTCGCAGCGTGTACCTCTCCGATCAGGCTTCGGTCTATGCCAGTGCCGAAGCTGAGGACCTCTGGCGCTGGCTGCGTGCCTGTGCCGAACCGGAACAGCCAGGTCTGCTGCAGGGTGCGCTGGCCAGTCGAACGCTGAACCGGAGCTACGTTCACCTGGAAAAGATAACCCGTGATGAGCAGCTGTGGGAACAGACAGTGGAGCGGTTCCGCCATCTGCGTGACATTTGGCAGCGTCAGGGTGTTCTGCCAATGGTGCGCCATCTGTTGGACAGTTTTGAGCTTCCTGCCCTTCTGCTACAGGATGCGGATGGTGAGCGGGTACTGACTAACTTGCTGCATTTGGCCGAGCTGCTGCAGGCGGCCAGTAGCCAGCTGGAAGGTGAACAGGCCCTGATCCGCTACCTGCAGGAACAGATCATGGACAGCGGCAAGGGTGGTGATGAACATATCATGCGGCTGGAAAGTGATGCTGACCTGGTGCAGGTGGTGACCATTCACAAGTCCAAGGGGCTGGAGTATCCGTTGGTGTTTCTGCCCTTCATCTGTGCCTACCGTGAAGTGACCGCCAGTGACGGCAGCTACCGCTATCAGTCTGAGCAGGGCAGTGTACTGGAGCTGGACAGCAAGGATGAAAGCGCTAAGCGGGCTGCAGAAGCCGAGCGGCTTCAGGAAGATCTGCGCCTGCTCTATGTGGCACTGACCCGCCCCGTGTTCGCGTGTTGGCTGGGGGTGGCCGCGATCAAATACAACCGTTCGCTCAGTCTTCACAAAAGCGCCTTCGGCCAACTGTTGGGTTGCGAATCGAAAACCGACAGCGCGACGCTCAAGGCCCGGCTGCAACCGCTGGTCAGTGCCGGTGTGATCGAAGTGGAGCCTCCGCCGACAATCGATGCCGAGTTGCTGCCGGACACTGCCACTGTAACAGCACTGGCACCGGCACGCCTCTGCGATAGACCGGTTGCAGCTGAACGCTGGTGGATCGCCAGTTACAGTGCGATCAGCCAGCTGCAGGGGCGGGCCGAGCAGGAGCAGCCCGCCGAGGCTGAGCCGGCTGAAAGTGCCCGTGAAGAAACCGCTCGGGAAAATCTGGATGAGCCGTCAACGCGTGCCGTTGTGGTTGAGTTTGCCTATGATCCGCATCATTTCTGGAAAGGCCCTCAGGCGGGTACTTTTTTGCACGGTGTACTGGAATGGGCAGCGGAAGAGGGCTTTGAGCGAGTGGCACGGGAGGCGCCATTGCGACACCAGTTTCTGGCACCGCGCTGCCAGCGGCGGGAATGGCAACCCTGGTTGCCGGTGCTGGACGATTGGTTGCAGAAACTGCTGACTATCCCCCTGCCACTGGTTGGGCAAAGTGTACCGCTGGCGCAATTGCAACAGTATCAGGCCGAGATGGAGTTCTGGCTGGAGGTGGCTGAGGTGCCGGTAAGTCGACTGGACCGCCTGATCACGCAGCAGGTATTGCCGGGCCAGCCGCGTCCTGCACTGGCGCCGCAGCAGCTGGGCGGTATGCTCAAGGGATTTATCGATCTGGTGTTCGAGCATCAGGGGCGCTACTGGGTGGCCGATTACAAGTCCAATTGGTTGGGGCCGGACAACAGTCACTACAGTGCTGCGGCGATGCAAAAGGCGGTGCTGGATAAGCGCTACGACGTGCAGTATGTGCTTTATCTGCTGGCGTTGCACCGGCTGCTCAAGGCTCGGTTGCCGGGTTATGCCGATGACCCCATCCGGGGCTACGAACAGCATGTAGGCGGTGCTCTTTATCTGTTTCTGCGTGGCATTACAGAACCGGAGCAGCATGGCTGCTGCATTGATCGTCCGTCAGCGCAGTTGATTGAAACACTGGATGCACTGCTGACCAACAGGGAGAGTGCTCATGTCTGAACAGGTCGATCTTTTCGCAACCGAAGCCTCTTTGCATCCAGCGCTGGCCGACTGGGCTGTGCTGGAATCGCTGCTGCAGCGCTGGCAGGAACGGGGCTGGATACGGTCGCTGGATCTGGCACTGGGTCGCTTCCTGCATGACCTTGATCCCAATGCCTCGCCGCTGGTGATGCTGGCGGCTGTGCTGGTCAGCCACCAGTTGGGCCGAGGACATATCTGCGTTGATCTGGATAGTCTGCTCTCGGCGCCGGACAGTGCTCTATCACTACCACCAGACGGAGAATTTGGCGAAGCTCTGCCAGATCGACCGGTTGAATTGTTGCAGGGGCTTGGGCGTGGTCAGTGGCTGCAGGTGCTGGCGGAAACGGTGCTGGTCAGTGCAGGTGATCCGCCCGCACCGCTGGTGCTGGAACCGGGCACTACCCGTCTTTATCTCTACCGCCAGTGGCGTTACGAAGTGGAGGTCGCTGAGCGGATAGCCGATCGCCTGCAACCGGTTGAGGTGGATGACGTTCGCCTGCGGCAACGCCTGTCAGAGCTGTTTCATCTGCAAGAGGGGCACCTGGACTGGCAACAGCTGGCCTGTGCGTTGGTGGCGGGCAGTCGTTTCGGCATCATCACCGGTGGTCCCGGTACGGGCAAAACCACCACGGTCGTTCGTTTGCTGGCACTGCTGCAAAGTCTCGCCCGTGATGAAGGTCGCACCTTGCGTATTCGGCTGGCGGCGCCCACAGGAAAGGCTGCGGCGCGGTTGACCGAATCAATCAGCGGCGCAATTGGACACCTGCCTGCAGAGATGCAGCAGGGTGTCCCGCAGGAGGTAACAACTTTGCACCGGCTGTTGGGAGCTCGACCCAACACACGCCGTTTTATCCACAATGTGGATAACCCGCTGCATGCCGATCTGGTCGTCGTGGATGAAGCCTCCATGGTTGACCTGGAAATGATGCACCAGTTGTTGGCTGCGATGCCGACCAGGGCACGGCTGATTCTGTTGGGCGACAAGGACCAGCTGGCCTCAGTGGAAGCCGGCTCGGTACTGGGGGATTTGTGCGAAGGTGCCGAACGAGGCGGTTACAGCCGTGAAACCCTGCTGCAACTGCAGCGGCGTACCGGGCAGGATGTGGCGCAGTGGCAGTCTGAAGCTGGGAGTCCTTCTGAGCAGCCGCTGGCGCAGACCATTGCGATGCTCAGGCACAGTCACCGCTTTGGTGTCGACAGTGGCATCGGTGCTCTGGCGCGAGCCGTCAACAGCGGCCAGCCGCAGGCGGTAAATACCGTGCTGGCGGCGGGTTATGTCGATCTTGGCTGGATTCACCTCAAGGGTGATACCGACAGGGCACTGGAGCGCCTGATACTGGATGGCGGTCCCCAGCCGGCTACGGTTGAAGGAATGCGGCCTCGCGGTTACCGCGAGTACCTTGAGCAGCTGAGTACACACAGACCCGAAAGCCATGATGAGCAGGCACAAGACGTTTGGGCCAGACGAGTACTGGACACCTTTGGCGAGTTTCAACTGCTTTGTGCGCTGCGCCGCGGCCCCTGGGGAGTCGAGGGGTTGAATGCACGTATTGCCGCTGTGCTGCAGCGTGCCGGGTTGATATTACGCAATGAAGGTTGGTATGAAGGCAGGCCTGTACTGGTCACCCGTAACGATTACAGTCTGGGACTGATGAACGGTGATATCGGTATTACCCTTATGCGCCAGGAGACGGATGGATCCACTGGGCTGCGCGTGGTCTTCCCTCTCGCGGACGGCAGTCTCAAATGGGTCCTGCCCAGTCGGCTGCAGGCGATCGAAACCGTGTACGCGATGACTGTGCACAAGTCGCAGGGCTCAGAATTTGCACACACGGCTCTGCTGCTGCCACCCACGGTCAACCCGGTGCTGACGCGGGAGCTGGTTTACACTGGTATTACACGCGCCAGTCGCTGGTTCACCCTGCTGCTGAGCCACCCGGGCCGACTGGATGATGCCGTACGTGCGCGAGTGCGCCGGGCCAGTGGGTTGGGCAAAAGGCTTATACGCTTGTCTTGAACAGGTGAAATCCTTCTTCTCAGACCAAAGAGAGGTGCCCTTTCATGATTTATGTCATTTTTTGGCATAAACTAATGCCGGTTAAGTCTACTCTAAATTAGACATGAGCAAAGGGGAGAGTGCCATGTTCAAATCAGGATTGCGCCTCATGTTGGCCGGTGTTGTGCTGGCCAGCGGTACAGCGCAGGCAGCGGGTGTGGCCGCTGACGGACAGAAAATCGTCATGCAGGGGGATGGCAGTGGTGCGCCCTGTCTGGCGTGTCACGGCATGGACGGTGCCGGTAATGATGCAGGTGGTTTTCCACGCTTGGCTGGACTGAGTGCCGAATACCTGGCCAAGCAGATGCAGGACTACAACGCGGGTACCCGGGTCAGCCCGATCATGCAGCCGAATGTGGATAACCTCAGCGAGCAACAGATTCTGGACGTTGCTGCCTATTACGCGTCGCAACCGGTGCCTGCCGTAAAAGCGTCCAGCGCCAGTGAAGAGGTACTGGCCCTGGGTGAAAAGCTGGCCCTGCGCGGCGACTGGAGCAAACATGTGCCTTCCTGCAACAGTTGTCACGGTCCCGGTAATGCGGGTGTTGGTTCTGCATTTCCGGGTATTGCCGGCCAACATCCGACTTATATTCGCCAGCAACTCAAGGCCTGGCAGAGTGGTAGCCGTCACAACGATCCAGTGCAGCTGATGACCGGTGTTGCCGAGCGTTTGACTGATGCCGAGATTGAAGCGGTCGCAGCGTATCTGGCGGCTCAACCTGTCACTGTTGCCGAAGGAGGTCAGTAATGAATCAGTTCAACGCACTGGCAGTGGCGGTGTCTGCCGCTGTACTGACAACGACTGCACTGGCTGCAGAGCCGAAAGTTCCGGTGAACCTGCCGGCTCACAAGGAAGGAGCCTATGTGCATCAGGCGCCGACACTGGAAGATCTGTATGCCGACCAGAGTATCCGCCCCGAACTTCGGGAGGTAATCCTCAAGGGTCGTGACCTGTTCAACAATACCCAGCAACTGCGTGGCAAATATGTGTTCAACGACAACAGCTGTCGCAACTGCCATATGGGTGAAGGCGGACAGAACTGGTCCGGCCCGGTCTGGCCTGCGGTTACCACACTGCCTGATTTCCGTGGCAAAAACGGCCATGTGAACTCACTGGAGGAGCGCATCGCCGGCTGTTTTGCCTACTCAATGAATGGTAAGCCGCCGGCCTATGGCAGTGATGAAATGGTAGCCCTCAGCGCCTACCACCAGTGGCTGGCAACCGGCGCGAAGGTGTATGAGCGTAACATCAGCGGTCGTGGTTTCAGCAGTCTGGGCAAGCAGATTCCGGCTGATATTAGCTATGAAGCTGGCCAGAAGGTATACCAGGAAAACTGCGCCATCTGTCATGGTGATGACGGCAATGGCCAGCGCGTCAACGGCAAGGTTGTATTTCCTGCGGTATGGGGTGACAACTCTTACAACTGGGGGGCCGGTATCAGCCGTATCTACACGGCGGCCTCGTTTATCCACATGAACATGCCGTTGGGCAAACCGGGTTCACTGAGCGAGCAGGATGCCTGGAATGTGGCCTGGTACATCAACAGTCAGGAGCGCCCGCAGGACCCGCGCTTTACCGGTGATGCTGCCGAGACTCGTGAAAAGCACCTGAACTTTCACAAGCATACGCGCTACGGTACCGAGTTCAACGGCAAGGTCTTGGGCCAACATGACAACACCGGCGACAAGCCGTTCCTCAAGCCGGACAACCTGAAGCCTCGCAGCTTTACGTTCGAGTAAAGGTTTCCAGGAGGGGTCGCTAAGACCTCTCCTGCTCAGTTACCTCATCCAGCATGATACCGCTGCGGCTAAAGCAGCCTTGGCCCCGCGCCAGCTCACGGCTGCGTTCGTCATACACGCTGGCTTCGGCAATCAGCTGCTGGCGCCCGGCACTGATCAAGCGGCCAACCGCATGAAGAGCTCCCACTTTTGCCGGTCGCATGAACAACGTATGAAAGCTGGCCGTTACCAAAAACTGATCCTGTACTCGGCTGGCCGCAGCAAAATAGGCGGCATCATCCAGTAACTTGAACAATACTGAACCGTGCAGGGTTCCTGCCGCGTGGCAGAGGCCAGGGTCCGGCGCCAACTCAATGCGGGCATGCCCCTTATCCAGTGTAAGCTGGGACGGGTACAGGCGGTTGATGGGGGCCTGTTGATACATTCTGATCAAACGCTCGTAATGTTGATCGCTCGACATGACAACTCCGTAATGAGTCAGAAGAGGCCGTATTTGGCATAATAGGTTGCAAACGGCATCCATCTGTCCTTGAGGTTTAGCATGAACAATACACTGATCTATGGCCTGATTGCAGCCGGACTGGTTGCGATCACCGTATTGGCAGCGATCATTTTTCGCCAGCTGCAGCAGGAAAAATCGCGCAAGACCCAGCAGGCGGCTCAGGAAGCCGAGTGGCTGAAGCAGTTTGAGGCACGGCAGGAATATCTTAGTGAAAGTATCCGGCTGGTTGCACATGCCATTTTGCATGATGAGAAAATGACAGCAACCGAGGGCTGTATTCGTCTTAAAGTACTGCTGGAGAATTTTCGTCCCCAGCTGCTGCAGGAAGAGACATTGCAGGTGATCACCGAAGTGCATGACAGAACCAGTCACATCCCGATCAAGGATGAATGGAAGGCCTTGCCGAAAAAGCTCAAGCTGGAGTATCAGCGTGAGATGGAGCAGCTTGAACAGGGGCACCTGAACGCAATACAGGGAGCGGCCAAGGCACTAAGCCGAGGCCAGTATCTGAGCTGATCAGGGATGGAATTTCTGCTCACGTTTTTGATCTCACTGTTGCTGGTCGTTGGGCTGGTGGTCGCTCTGACCTATGGGCGGGCACCCACCTGGCGACCTGAGCGACGCACGGTATTGCAACTCATGCAACGGTTGCAGGATGGCACCGCCCGGCGCGAAGAGTGGGAGCTGTTCATAGGTATTGCCGCGTTGCATGACCCGGAGCTGGAAGAGATCAGGCGCCGTTGCGTGGCGGTGCATGAGGGCGATGCTGATCACTCACCAGCAAGAGACGGGCTTGAACCCTATCTGTATGATCGTGAAGCCCGTGCCCGGTTGGCTTTGATCATGGCGGATCTGGAGCAGTTGATCGCTTCTGAGCCTTATTATCGGCGTTTTTGATTACACATACTGGCGGTGTTCAATCAGCCGGGTCAGGCGGTGGCTGTTGCGCCAGCAGGCCTCCAGATCGTGTGCAACAGCTGCCTGATGCAATTCGGCAACCACTGTTTCCAGCTCTGGCAGTTGGTACAGACCGGCAAGTCCCAACAACTGATGTGAGTGTGTACGTATTTGATCAAACTGACCTGATCGGACAGCGGCGCAAACGGACTGCGCCTGATGCTGGAGCTCGGTATGCAACTCACCGGTATCGACCTGATCCAGCAGTGCAGGCATTGGCGCACAGTCACTCAGGGTGACAACGGCGTCTCCATCCACCGGGCAATGAAGCGACATCAGTCGGAAAAGGGTGCTCAGATCCACAGGCTTTAGCAGAATTTCATTCACGCCGGCCTCTAGCAGAGCCTCATGTTCATGGGTCATGACGTTGGCGGTCAGCGCGATGATCGGTAATGAGGCCGAGTGCCGACGCATCTCATGGCTGGCCCGAATACCATCCATCTGTGGCATGTGCACATCCATCAATACCATATCAATCGGTTGCTTATGGAATATCTGCAACGCCTCTACGCCCGTGCGGGCTTCAATGACCTCAGCGCCAGCTTGGCCGAGTGCCTTGTTCAGCAGTATCCGGTTGAACTCATTGTCTTCCGCCAGCAGCACTCTCAGCCTGCAGGGCAGCTGATAGCTGGATGCCGCATGGGGTATTGGCTCAGCGGGGTAAAGTGGCGAAACGACCGTATCGGCGTCCGCCAGAGGCAAACTGAGGCTTACGTGAACACAGGTACCCTTGCCCTTTTCACTGCTGAGTCTGATGTCTCCCCCCATGAGCAGAGTCAGACGGTGGGCGATGACCAGCCCAAGGCCAGAACCACCAAAGCGGCGACTGATGGTATTGTCGGCCTGAATAAACGCCTTGAACAGGTGTTGTTGCTGCTGCTTGGAAATGCCAATGCCGGTATCCTGCACACTCAACTCGATATGGCAGATTGAATCCTGCCGTTGAGACCTGACTCTGAAGCAGACCTCTCCATGGTCAGTGAACTTGATTGCGTTGCTCAACAGGTTGGTCAGTATCTGACCGATTCGGGTTGGGTCACCCAACAGTACCGGCGGCAATCCTGGGTCCAGCTCAGATCTTAGCTGCAGCCCTTTCTCCAGCGCCATTGGTGCCTGCATCTGCAACAGGTTATTGAAGTACAGGGTTGGATCGAACGGAATCTGCTCGAGCTGGATGGCGTCGGACTGCAGGCGTGAGAAATCGAGAATATCGTCAATAATGGTCAATAGCAGGCTGGATGTCTGGTTAATGATGCTGCAGTAGTGCCGTTGCTCAGCCGATTGTTCGGTTGTCTCCAGCAAGCGCGAAAAGCCCAGTACAGATGTGAGCGGGGTGCGCAGCTCGTGGCTCATGCGGGCCAGAAACTCGTCCTTGGAGCGGTTGGCTTTATCCGCTTCACGGCGAGCAACGGTAAGTTCCTCATTCTGGCGCTCCAGATGGCGCAGGGTGGATGTGAGCTGACGTGTAGCCCGGTTGATCTGCTGTTCCTGCTCCTGGCTGGATGCCTGAATTCTGGCGGCCATGCGGTTAATGCCCCGTGCCAACAAACCCAGCTCGCCAGCTGTATGTGTCGTGGCGGCGCGGGTATCCAGATGGCCCGCTTCCAGGCGCTCGACAACCTGGCTAAGCCCACGAATCGGTTGGGTTATGCGGCGGCCAAAACGGCTTGCCAGAATGGCGGTGAGCATCAGGCCCAGGCTAATCAGCAGCAGGCTATTGCGCAGCATTTCTTGACGTGCCGCGATATTGTTGCTGGCTGATAATACGACCGCTACCCAGCCAATCTGCTCGGGCTCAGGCGCATGGATACTCAGCTCGGGATTATTGTCTGCCAGCAGGGCGCTGCTGAAAATCGGCGACAGGAAGATCCACTGGCCCGATGTTGACTGCAGGGCCGGGCTATCGGCGCTCAGTTCTACAGCAAACTGGCCGCTCCGGTGTAAAAGATTGAACGTATCGTCGTAAAACAGGACATCCAGTACTTCGGCATGACTGTACCGGGTTTTCTGACTCAGAACGCGAAGCTGGTATTGGTTACCGCTGATCACACCGAACTCGGCTGCGGAGGCAAGCAGATCGACCATAATCTTGCCTCGTTCAATCAATTTTTCGGTGTTGTCCGAAAGGCGGCTGTAGATGAAATAGCTGCCGAGAATCGTCGCCAGTACCAGCATTGGAATAATCGACAGCAGGAGCACGCGATGACGAATACTCAGCCGGCTACGTGTGCCCGGCATCAGCCATCTGCCTCGATCCGCGCCAGTTTTTCCTGCAGCCACTCGGCTGAAAGTGGCTCAATACCGAGTGTGCGTACTGCAACCGGATTAACGCTGACATCAAAGTAACGTGGGAAGCTGGCACTGGGCAGGCTGCCGCCGTTCTGCAGCAGGTTAAGCCATTCGGCACTTTGGCGTCCGATCTGTGCTGCAGACGAGTGAACCGACGCTGCGGCACCGGCTTCTGTATAACTGGCAGAGAAACCGATCACCGGTACCTTATGGCGTAATGACAGATAGAGCAGCCATTTGGAAATGGCACGGTTGAACACCGAACTGTCAGGAATAACCAGGAACAGATCGCTGCCTTCCACCACTGGCGTCAGGCGCTCGACCGGATTATCTTGTCGGGTCAATTCAACCAGAGACAGCTCGAATGCCTCGGCCTGTGCGCCTTGCTCCAGCCCATCACGCATATTGAGGCTGTTACTGCCTAATGCGGTGCCCAAGATGGCGGCAGCCGGCTTGACCAGGCGGGCCAGCCGGATCTGGCGTGCCAGAGGCTGGTCAATATAAATTGCACTGACCGCTGCATACGAGCCTTTCGGCAGCAATTTGCTCTTGAGCTGATCAAAGGTCGCCGATGGCAGAAAGGAGCAGATCAGGTTTGAATCGGGATGGTAGCGCTCCAGCATGCGTTCACAGGCTCGGGTGCCTACTGCAAGAATAACAGGCGCGCGGCTGTCATCGGTTTTGAACTGATCCAGGGTCAGTACCCGAATTGGGTGTACGGCATGTTCCCGAATAGCCGACAAGACCTGATTATAACTGGGGCTGAAGTCACTGAGCACGATCAGTGACTCCCCGGCTACGGCCGCTCTAAGAGGCACAAGACAGATCACAAGGCTGCACAGCAGCCAGTGCCTCAGTCGGGTCTTTGTCCTGAGTAATAATGACATCCCTGCAATTATCTCTGCTTCCCGATTAATGATATCTGAGCGTCAGTTTCAGCCAGGCCCGGCGGTCAAAAAGGTTGTACTGATAAAACTCTTCATACGTCGGACCGAAAGCATTCTGAATCGTCAGTGCGGTTTCCAGTTCAGTACCCCCATTCAGCTGCCAGTTGTATGCGGCACGCAGGTCGGTGCGCTGATAGCTTTCACGAAGACCACCCTCGAACCAGTGCGCGCTATCCATATAGTAGTGCATTAAACTCAAGTTTAAATCAGAAGCAGGAGTCCAGTTAAGCATTAATGATGCGGTGTGTTCGGGGGTGATCGCATCACGGAATATCAAAGTCTGTCCCTGTAGATCTTTATTGGTTTCCCAGCGATCAGTCAACGTGTTGGTATAGGTATAGTTAAGCAGTGCCGAAAGCTGACTGCTGAGTTGTCGATGAATCTGAATCTCAACGCCCTGGTTTTCCCAGCCGAAGTTGTTCTCATTAGTAGACACGCGGCCCTGGGTCATAGGATGAGGGGGTGGAGCAAGCTCGTCAGCCGGCAAAAAATAGGAGCCGATCATGTTGCTAAGCTGTTCGTGGAACAGGCGCAGGTCGAAATGTCCCTGATGATCATCGAATGCGCGGTAGTAACCCAGTTCATACGTCTTGATCCTTTCAGGGCCAAGGTCGGGGTTGGCGGCCTTGTCCAGATCATAGACAACGGGGTCTGGGCCAAACAGGCCGGCAGGAGCATAGATGGTGTTGTTTGCATGCCGTTCCAGCAGGGAAGGCAAGCGCTCACTGATGGAGTAGCCCAGCCGAAAACTGCTCTGCTCATCAGGCCGGTGAATCAGTGCATGACGATAGGACAGGGCATCGCTGTTTTCTGAGCTGTCCTCGTACATAAAACCGGTGCTCAGGCTCCAACGAGGTGCAAAATCCCAGTCCAGGTTGCTGAACAGGCGCCAGCGCTCTTCGGTTACCTTGCCGCTTTGCAGCAACACATCGCTTTCGGCGGTTTCGTAGCGGTAACCCAAACCGCCAACGAGTTCCAAAGAGCCTATCTGATCCGTTAGCTGCAATTCGGTATCGTAGCTGTGGGCGGTTCCATGCTCAGAGTCTTCGCGTGGGGAATTCAACGCGATAAAACCATTCACGATTGCCGGATTGTCGGTTCCGATAAAATCACCAACACGCTCAAAGCTCATTGCCGGTGCTTCCAGATCCAGGTAGTTGTGATAAGCCGTCAACTGAACGGTCCCGGTATCTGAATACAGGTGCTGGTACTTGATCGACTGGTAGTTGGCATCATGATCGCGTTTGCTAAAGGGTTCGAGTTTGTCAGCCCCTCCTACATACGTATGCCCACGGTCCACACCCGCCTGAATCCAGAGGGTATCTGTAAGGGTGGGTGTGTAGCTGCCGCTGAAGCTCAGATAGTTGCGCTTGAGCGCGTCGCCATAGAGATCAGAACCGTCATTCTCTTCAGTCCGCCCGACAGGCGGTAGTTCCAGCTGCTCAATTGGTCGGCATGGCCAAACTGCAGGTTTCGAGTGTCCATGCTGCCACCGGTGGCGCTGACGTAACCACCGCTCAGCAGGGCCGGTGAGCGGGTGATGATGTTGATCGAGCCCATAAAAGCGTTGGAACCTTGAGTTGGCACGTTGGAGCCCCGCACCACTTCGATCCGTTCGATATCCTGCAGGTTGATGCCCAAAGAGGTCCAGTCCACGGTTGCCAGCAGCGGCAAGTACACGCTGCGGCCATCAACCATTACCTCCAGGCGGCGCGGAAAGTCATCGCTGGCACCGTGGTAGCTGGTAGCAAACTTGTTGGCACTGACATGGTAGCTTTGAAAACCCGGCACCAGACGCAGCAGGTCAGGAATATTACGGGCGCCGGAGGCTGCAATGATCTGGCGATCGATAATGCTGATGGAAGCGGGCGCTTCGGTGAGTTTCTGGGTCAGCCGTGTGGCAGAAGTGATTTCGGGAATATCGGTAAGAAAATCCTGTTCGCTGAGGTACAGGCTCTCGTCAGCCTGAAGAGCGGGACTTGTCAGTCCAAGGGCCAGCAGCGGCGCCAGCCGATACAGGGGTGTACGATTCGTCATTGCAACTCCGGACAGAGTAGTTATTTGATTTTCAGTCCTACATACAACACGACCAAAGCCAGTATGGCTGCTTCAAGAATGAAGCCGTTGTGCTCCAGAATCCAGTCCAGCATGCGCTATTCTACCTCTCAGGCGCCGATAGACCAGCGCATTTGTTGAGCGTGTCGGGCCCTCTCCGGTACTATTTGACCTCTATCACAAACCCGAGCCCGTCATGCACTACCCCGATACCAAGCTGCCACAGGTCGGAACGACCATCTTTACTCGCATGTCCGCCCTTGCGCAAGCGCACCAGGCGATCAACCTGTCGCAGGGTTTTCCCGATTTTGATGGCCCTCAGGCTCTGCTGTCGCGAGTTGATCACTATATCCGCCAAGGCGCCAACCAGTATGCCCCCATGAGTGGTGTGCCAGGCCTACGCACTGCGATCGCCGCCAAGGTGGAACGTTGCTACGGTCGCATGGTTGATGCGGAAACAGAGGTGACGGTGACCTCCGGGGCAACAGAAGCACTGTTCGCGGCCATTTCGGCGGTGGTGCGCCCGGGGGATGAAGTGCTGGTGTTTGATCCGGCCTATGACAGCTATGATCCGGCCATCACGCTCAATGGTGGCAAAGCGGTGCATATCCCGCTGCAACCCCCCGCTTTTGAGATCGACTGGGAGCAGGCCCGACAGGCGATCAGCCCCAATACCCGCATGATTATCCTCAATACGCCGCACAATCCGACCGGGCAGACGCTGGCCGCCGCCGATCTGCAGGAGCTGAGCGACCTGGTGGCCGGCACCGATATTCTGCTGCTGGCCGATGAGGTGTATGAGCATATCGTGTTCGATGGCGCTGAACACCAGAGCATCAACCGCTATCCGGCGCTGGCTGAGCGCAGCTTCGTGGTGTCCTCTTTCGGCAAGACCTACCACACCACCGGCTGGAAGATCGGCTACTGCGTCGCTCCGGCACCGTTGACAGCCGAGTTGCGCAAGATCCACCAGTATCTGACCTTCAGCACCAGCACGCCGATGCAGCTGGCGCTGGCGGATTACCTGAATGACGATCCGCAGCATGATCAGGCGCTACCCGCGTTTTATCAGGCCAAGCGTGACCGATTCAACGCAGGTATGGAGAAAAGCCGCTTCCAGTTTACACCGGCAGCGGGCACCTATTTTCAGGTAATGGACTACAGCGCCATCAGTGAACTTCCGGACACCGAATTTGTCCTCTGGCTGATCGAACAGGCGGGCGTTGCGGCCATTCCGTTATCGGTGTTCTATCAACAACCCCCTGAGATGCGTCTGGTGCGCTTCTGCTTCGCCAAGAGCGAAACCACCCTTGATCAAGCTGCGGAGCGACTATGCAAAATCTGAGAATTTCATTGGTCCAGACTCCACTGGACTGGCAGCAGCCCGAGCCAAACCGCAACCGGCTGGCTGAACTGATGGCGCCGCTGGCCGGACAGACCGATCTGATCGTACTGCCCGAGATGTTCACCACCGGGTTCACCATGGAACCCGAGGCTGTGGCCGAGCCCATGTCCGGTCCGACTCTGGCATGGATGAAGGAACAGGCGGCGTCACTGGGTGCCGCCGTGTGTGGCAGCGTAGTGATCGAGGATCAGGGGTATCGTAACCGGCTGCTGTTTGTAACGCCCGACGGAGCCGTTGAGCATTACGACAAGCGTCACCTGTTCCGCATGGCGAACGAGCATCAGTATTACGTGGCCGGCGACAGCCGCAAGGTGATCGAGTACAAGGGCTGGCGCATCCTGCCACAGGTTTGCTACGACCTGCGCTTCCCGGTCTGGTGTCGCAACCGCAATGACTATGACCTGGCACTGTTTGTGGCCAACTGGCCCGCGCCACGTCGCAATGCCTGGCGCACGCTGCTGCTGGCACGGGCGATCGAAAACCAGTGCTATGTGGCGGGGGTAAACCGCATCGGTGAGGACGGCAAGGGGCTGGAGTACAGTGGCGACAGTCTGCTGGTGGACTTCAAGGGGCAGGCGCTGCTGGATGCCTCTGTCGGTGAAGCTTTCGTCAAAACCGGCACCCTGAATGCCGACGATCTGCAGCGGTTTCGGGACAACTTTCCGGCCTGGCAGGATGCGGATGAGTTCAGCTTTTTCTCTGACGTTGAGGACGATTTTGCATGATCGATTCCGCCGCACAACAGATTATCGATGCCGGACAATGGATCGATGCCCAAGGCTGGTGCCCCGCTACCGGCGGCAACTTTTCCGTTCGGCTTGGGCCTGAATCTGCCCTGATTACGGCATCGGGCTGTCACAAGGGGCATCTGACACCGGAGCAGCTGTTGCAGGTGGATCTGGATGGTCAGCCTCAGGCCAGCTTGCTCAAGCCTTCGGCCGAAACCCTGCTGCATACCCGCCTGTACCAGCTCGATAACCGGATCGGCGCCGTGCTGCACACGCATTCGGTGGCCTCCACGGTGCTGTCTCGTTTGGAGTCGGGTCAGTGGCTGACCATCAGCGGTTACGAAATGCAGAAATCGCTCAGTGGCAACCACACCCATGATGCCAGCATCCGCATCGCCATTCTCGATAATGCTCAGGACATGCAGGCGCTGGCCGCCGAGCTGAGCCAGCGCTGGCAGCCTGAAGCGCTGCAGTGGGGCTTTTTGGTTCGCGGCCACGGTCTCTACACCTGGGGTCACGACATGAATGAAGCACGCCGCCATCTGGAAGGGCTGGAATTTCTCTTCGCCTGCGAACTGGAAATGCGCCGTCTGAGCGCAGGAGTCTGAACATCAACATGGCTACATTTAGCGGCATCAACGCCATCCTGACCGATATTGAAGGCACCACCACCGATATCGATTTTGTCCACAAGACGCTGTTTCCCTATGCCCGTGAACGGATGACGGACTTTATCCACAGCCATTCTAACGAACCGGCCGTTGCAGAGGCAGCGGTCGCCCTGAATGTCGCGGCCGATGATCTCGATGCCATTGCCAAGGGGCTGATCGACTGGATCGATCAGGACAAAAAGGAAACCAGTCTCAAGGCACTGCAGGGTTTGATCTGGGTACAGGGCTACGAGAGTGGCGACTTTACCGGCCACCTCTATCCGGACGCGTATGAAGGGCTGAAACGCTGGCACGACAGCGGCAAACAGCTGCACATTTTTTCCTCCGGCTCGGTGAAGGCGCAGAAGCTGCTGTACGGCTACAGCGATTTCGGCGACCTGACTCCGCTGTTCAGCGGCTACTTTGATACCACCACCGGCGCCAAGCGTGAAGCGATTGCGTATGAACGCATCGGTGCCAGTATCGGCCTGCCTACAAGTCAGATTCTGTTCCTGTCGGACGTGGTGGCCGAGCTGGACGCGGCCAAGGCTGCAGGCATGCAGACTTGCCTGTTGATGCGCGGCGAACGACCGGACGGCGCCGAGCGCCACAACGCTGTGGAAAACTTTGACCAGATTACACTTTCTTGAGGAGCCACCGATGAGCGCCATCCATATCCATGCCGACCAGAGCGCCGAACTGCTCGGCAGCAGCACCGACTTCAATGAGATTCAACAGATCCTCAGTGGCATAGGCGTGCGTTTCGAGCGCTGGGAAGCCGACCGCGAGATTGTGCCGGGCATGGCCAGCGAAGAGATCCTGGAGGCCTACCGCAAGGAGATCGAACGGCTTAAAAACGAGGAAGGCTACGTCACCGTGGATGTGATCAGCCTGCAGCCGGATCACCCCGACCGCGAAGCCCTGCGGCAGAAATTCCTCAGCGAACACACGCATTCAGAGGATGAAGTGCGTTTCTTCGTCGATGGCGAAGGCATGTTCTACCTGCATGTGGAAGACAAAGTGTATCAGGTGCACTGCTGCAAGAACGACCTGATCTCGGTACCGGCCAACACCACTCACTGGTTCGATATGGGGCCGGCACCGCGTTTCACTGCCCTGCGCCTGTTCAACAACCCGGAAGGCTGGGTGGCGAACTTTACCGGCTCTGATATAGCTGATCGCCACCCACGCTTTGAACCGACAACTACCTGAAAAGCTACCTGCGTTGTCACCGCGGCGTTAAAAAACGGCTCAAATCGGTCATTTACGATCTGTAAACTCCCTCATTTCGCCGTTTTTTGCCTTGCGCTGACGGCCTCGCCAACGCTTTTCAGGCAGTTGCGAATTCACGCTGGTTGTTTGCCGCGATGGCCGCAACGATGCCATCGCGGTCATACACCCCCGTATCCAGCACCCAGCCGGTCACCAGATCGGCGGGGGTGACATCGAACGCAGGGTTGAACACCTGTGACTCCAGCGGGCTCCAGCGCACTTCACCAAAGCTGCCGCTCACACCTTTTATCTCTTCGGCGCTGCGTTGCTCAATCGGGATCGCATCGCCGTTGGGGCAGTGCGGGTCAACGGTGGTCCAGGGCGCCACCACGTAGAACGGAATCTTGTGGTAGTGCGCGTTGACCGCCAGATTGTAGGTGCCCACCTTGTTGGCAAAATCGCCATTGGCAGCGATGCGATCTGAGCCCACCATCACGGCATCCACCTGACCATCGCGCATCAGGATCGCCGCCATGCTGTCGCATTGAATCTGGTGCGGAATGCCGAGTCGGCACATCTCCCAGGCGGTCAGTCGGCCGCCCTGCAGCAGGGGACGGGTTTCATCCACCCAGACATGACTGAGTCGGCCGTGGCGGAAGGCTTCGGCAATCACCCCGATGGCGGTGCCGGCGCCGGCGGTGGCCAGGCTGCCGGTGTTGCAGTGGGTCAACACCTGAGCACCTTCCGGCAGCAGGGCAGCGCCATGCTCTGCCATGCGCTGACACAGGGCTACATCTTCCTCAAACAGATTCTCGGCACAGGCCACCAGTGCATCGGCTCCCTGATCCATCACCGCAAGCATGCGGTCCAGACAGTTCATCAGATTGACGGCGGTCGGTCGGGCCTCACGCAGCGTGGCGGCTGCTTCGCGCAGCTGATCTTCACTTAAACCCTGCTCCGCCAGGTGCGCCAGCAGCAGCGAAGCACCAATCCCGATCAATGGCGCGCCGCGAATCTGCAGCTTGCGGATCATAGCCACCATTGCCTCTACCGAATCACAGTGCAGCCAGAGCTCGCGGTCAGGCAGCTGGTGCTGGTCCAGCAGTTCAAGGCGATGGTTGCGGTAGCGCAGGGCGGTGGAGATCAGGTCTTTCATCGTGAGATCCGGCTGGTGAGTAGAGGCGAAGAGCTTAAGCGTTATAACCCGTAGATAAAAGAGTCTTGCCGAGGCGCTTACAGCCCCGCTGTTTTTTGTCAGAATTGGGCCATTAAACTTCAGCTACGGGAATCCCAATGACGAAGCACAAGTTCTCGGATGATGCGGCCATTATCGCTTTTGTTCGCCGTCACACACGTCTTTTCAATGATGATGCCAACCTGGTCGTGACCGAAATCGGCGATGGCAACATCAACTTTGTCTATCGCGTGGCCGAGCCCGATGGGGCCAGCGTTATCGTCAAACAGGCGCTGCCTTACGTGCGCATCATTGGTGAAGGCTGGCCATTGTCGCTGGATCGGATTCGGATCGAGGCGGAATCGCTGGTGCTGGAAGCCGAACACGCTGGTGAGTGGGTGCCTGAGGTGTACCATTACGAACATGATCTGGCGGCCATTATCATGCAGGATCTGGGCGAGCATCAGAACCTGCGGCATGCACTGAATGAGCGGCGCAAACTGCCGTTGCTGGCACAGCACCTGGGCCTGTTCATGGCACGCACGCTGTTCCACACCAGTGACATGCACCTGGATGCCCATCAGAAAAAGGCGCTGGTGAAGCGCTTCATCAACCCGGACCTGTGCAAGATCACGGAAGACCTGTTCTTCCTCGATCCCTACTGCGATCACGAGCGCAACGCCATCAACCCGCCGCTGCGCAAGGCGGCCGAGGCCCTGTGGCAGGATGATCGGTTGAAGGTCGAGGTGGCCGACCTCAAGTATGCGTTCCTCAACCGGGCCGAAGCCCTGCTGCATGGCGATCTGCACTCCGGTTCCATCTTCGTGACCGAGCAGAGCACCAAGGTGATCGACCCGGAGTTTGCTTATTTCGGCCCCATCGGCTTTGATGTTGGTAGCGTGATCGGCAATCTGTTGCTGAATTGGTGCGGTCAGCATGAACAGGCCGGTGATGCACAGGAGCGCCAGGACTGGCGTGACTGGCTGCTGGTTCAGATCGACAAGCTTTGGCATGAATTCAGCCGTGAGTTCAGCCACCTGATGGCGGAGCAGACAGTCGATGAAAGCCTGCAAAATCCGCACTGGCAGGCACGTCGCATGTTGCAAATCTGGTCCGACACCCTGGGGTTTGCCGGTACCGAGCTGATCCGCCGCACCATCGGCCTGGCTCATGTGGCCGACCTGGAAATCATTGAAGACGCGGCTCTGCGCGCCCAATGTGAAGCGATGGCATTGCAGCTGGGGCGTGAGCTGATCCTGCAACGCAATGATATCCACAGCATAACTGAACTGCTTGATCTGGTTAGGCAACTAAATGACTGATACCAAACGCCTGCTACTCAACTGCGATATGGGCGAAAGCTTCGGCCCTTGGCACATGGGGTTGGATGATCAGGTAATGCCGCTGGTGGAGCTGGCCAACGTGGCCTGTGGCTTCCATGCGTCTGACCCGGTCACCATGACACGCACCGTGATGCTGGCACGACATGCCGGTACCGCCATCGGTGCCCACCCCAGCTACCCCGATCTGGTCGGCTTTGGTCGGCGTAGCATGCAGTGCCATCCGCAAGAGATCGTTGCACTGATCCAGTATCAGGCCGGCGCACTGGCCGGTATTGCCCGTGCGCACGGGCTGACGCTGAACCACGTCAAGCCCCACGGGGCGCTCTACAACGACATGATGCGTGATCACGACATTCTGCGCGCTGTACTGGAAGGTGTTGCTTGCTATGACGCCAGCCTGCCACTGATGCTGATGGCCACGGCGGACAATGGTCCGGTTAAGACGATTGCGGCCGAGTTTGGCATACCGCTGCTGTTTGAAGCCTTTGCCGACCGGGCCTACGACACTCGTGGCTATCTGGTGCCGCGCTCGGTGGACGGATCGGTCTACCACGATGTGGACCGCATAGTGGAGCAGTCATTGAGGCTGGCTCAGGAAGGCATTGTTACAACGCTGGAGGGCTCTGAAGTAAGGCTTGAGGCGGACACACTCTGTGTTCACGGCGACAATGCTGAGTCGGTACAGGCGGTCAAACGGATTCGACAGGCGCTCGATCGGCTGTACGCAAGTTGATCAGGGGCACACCGCCAAGGTGTGCCCGAGGGGATCAAGCCTTGTCGGTTGACCCGTTTTCGGCAGCGGACTCAGCGGCGGGCTCTGCCTTCAGCGGCAATACCGTATCCAGCAACTGCTTCAGATTATTGCGATAGCTGTCCTGCAGCTCCTTGATGGCATCCGAGAAACGGCCGTCCTGCTCGACCAGACCGGTCATCAGGTCGCGTCCGGCCTGAGCGGGTGATTGCAGGAAGCCCAACGAAGGCGCTCCAGCGCTGTCAGCCAGGTCTTTCATCATCTGACCCAGACGCAGTCCCGGCTTATCCACAGGCTGGGACAGACTGCCGACCTGCTCATAACTGGCGGCCTGCGAAAGTGAACGGCTGTAACTCATGCTGAGGTCCATTGAACTCAGCTCGGATGAATCAAAACGAATCCCTGCGCTCTGCTCGAACGCCTTCTGCACATCGCCATTGAAAAACTCATCGGCCACGCCTGAAATATCACGCACCATTTGCTGCAGTGCGTCGATTTCACCCTCATCCAGCTCACCCTTAACGCTGAACTGGTACTGGGTATTTTCGCTGCGGCTCACATCCATCCACGCAGCCGAGTTGCCCTGACTGTCGGCCCCGGCGCCATAGGTTGCATCGTAACTTTGGTTGCGGCTGAAGTTGATGGTTACCTCGTCCCCGTCCTGCGTCTTCACGGTCAGTGACATGTCCTCGGCGTTGCGATACCGCTCGGCAGCCCCCAGCACAGCCTGTGCTACGGCATCCCGACTTCCCGGTGCTATCTCTGCCAGGGCATCAAAGGTTTTCTGCTCGGTTTCATCCACCTGAGTCTTGATATCACCCTGCAGCACATTGAGATTGTCGAGAATTTCACGTGCTTCCTTGAAGCCGGTCTCCACACCTTTCAAAGCCGCGTCATACATCTGCTGCAGTCGCTCGTCAGAGGCGCCTCTGTTTTTGGCCGCCGCAAGACCGGCCGCCACGAAATCGCTGATGCGTCCCGCCACTTTGTCAGGCGTGAAGTTCTGGGCATCCAGCCCGGACAGCTTCTCGGTCGTCATGCCGGGAATCTTTTCGGCCAGCTTGCCAAGCAACACCTGCGTCGCATCCTGCGATTTGCCGTTGCCTCGCTCGGCAACCGGGTCCGACTGTGGACGAGAGGAATAGATCTGAGTAGGTGGAGACTGGATTTTCATAACAACCTCGGGGGCTTGGTATTCTGATCAAATAATAGACGGGTATCGGCCGGGGTGGGGGGATCTTGAGGTTGAAGACCTGTAGCCCACGGCTTAAAGTGGCTAGTACGGTGGTATTGATGGCTAGGGAATCATGGAGAAAGTATGACCATCTTGAAAACAAAGGACTTTTTGGAAAGTACAACCGTTCGCCAGGCAGCGGGTGATCGGCAAGAAAAAGATGTGGCATTTTACCTGCGCAGGGCATTCAAGGATGACCCCAATATTCTGGTACTCAATGATTACCGCTTTACCCACAATGGCGAAGCTGCCCAGATTGACCATCTTATTGTCCACCGTGCGGGCTTCATCGTAATTGAGTCCAAGAGTATTTACGGTGAAGTCAAAGTCAACGCTCAAGGTGAGTGGTCACGCAGTTACAAAGGACAGTGGAGTGGCATGCCGTCGCCCATCCGGCAAGCAGAGTTGCAGATGGAGCTGCTGCGCGATTTTTTGAGTGATAACGTTGAAGCCTTCCTTGGCAAGTTGTTTGGTTTGCAGGCCCAGGTCCGCCACCGGGAATGGGCTGTACTCTGTACTGTGTCCAGCAGTTGTATATTGCACCGCAAGGGGATGCCAGGTGCACTGAGTAAACAAGTGGTGAAAAGTGAGTTTATTGCCGACGAAATACAGAAACTAGGTGGTTACTCTCCTTTCGGTCTATTAAAGGGGAAGGCTTACTTTTCTCTGGAAGAGCTGAACCGCATTGGGGAGTTTCTGTTGCAGCACTACCAGCCCAGGACAGAAGCCAAATCTTCAAATGAGAAAACGATAAAGGAACCTGCCCCAGTACAGGATGAGGTGTCTGCCTCGGCCCAATTATCCGCTTCGCATGAACCAGCGTTGTCCGTTGCAGAAGTAAAGGAAGTCCCTGTTGCCTACAGTACAGAGGCACCGATCGATATGATTGGCCTCGCCTGCAAAAAATGCGGCAGTGAGCAGAATTTGACCGCCATGTATGGTCAGTATGGCTACTACGTTAAATGCGGCCAATGCGGTACCAATACCTCTATGAAAACCGCCTGTCCTGAATGCAACAGCAGCAAAACACGTGTACGTAAACGTGGGGATGAGTATTGGCTGCAATGTGAGTGTAAAGCATTGAATAAGCTGTATGAGCAGGGATAGTTTTAAGGAGTTCAACCGAAGACTGACGGTTCACTGAGTTACTGGATAGGGACTTTCGGGATGACAGCGAAAAAATATTATGCACATTCATGTGACCTCCCCGAAACCGAATGGCAGCTTTTGGAAGATCATTTGAAAGCTGTGGGGAGTATAGCTGCTTCAAAAGCGGCGTATTTTGGTGCCGAGGAATGGGCTGAAGTTGAAGGGCTGTTGCACGATCTGGGTAAATATTGCCCCGAGTTCCAGCAGCGTCTGCGTGGCAGCAAGCGGCGGGTTGACCACGCGATCTGGGGGGCAAAGGTTGCCTGCGAACGATACAAGGATTTGGGCGTATTACTGGCCTACGCCATTGCGGGGCACCACACAGGCCTTGCGGATGGATTGAGGCTGGATAGGCCACAGTCGATTACCCCCTTGTCCGACCGGTTGGCAGCACCGCCCGATACCGAATTGGATGAAGCGTGGCAATCTGAAATCACTCTGAAGCCCAGGCCTGCGCCGCCATCGCTGAATATGGTGGAAGAGTACACGGGCAAGTTGTTTCAGATGTCGGTGCTGGGGCGGATGCTCTATTCCTGCCTGGTGGATGCGGATTTTCTGGATACCGAAGCCTTCTATAACAGCATTGAAAATAAGCCCCTTCGTGATAGTTCTTTCCCCACAATGACGGAGTTGAAACAGCAACTCGATCTTTATATGTCTCAACTGCGTTTCAACGCGACCAATGGTATCAACGGCATACGCCAGCGTATTCTAAGCCATGTCCGCCGACAGGCTGAGCTGGAACCGGGGCTGTTTTCGCTGAATGTTCCAACTGGTGGGGGTAAGACCTTAGCCTCGCTGGCCTTTGCGTTGGACCATGCTGTTAGGCATGGGAAAAGGCGGGTGATTCTGGTGATCCCCTTTACCAGTATTGTGGAGCAGAATGCGAAGGTATGGCGCGAAGCACTGGGGCCCTTGGGTGCAGTGGCATTGATCGAGCATCACAGTGCCTTCGATCAGGAAAAACAGTCTTTCAGGGACCCCGGCAGCAAGGACAAGCTGCGCCAGGCCGCCGAGAACTGGGAAGCGCCGATTATCGTTACCACGGCGGTGCAGTTTTTTGAAAGCCTTTATGCCAACCGCTCGTCACGCTGCCGCAAGCTGCACAACGTTGCCAACAGCGTCGTGATACTGGATGAAGCACAAACCCTGCCCGTAAAACTGCTGCAGCCCTGTGTCGCTATGGTGGCGGAACTGGCACGCAACTATCGCACCAGTCTGGTGCTCTGTACCGCGACCCAGCCTGCCCTGCGAAAAGAAGATGACTTCAGTAATGGGCTGGAAAATGTGCGCGAACTGGCCCCGGATCCGCAGCGGCTACATGCCGAGCTGGAGCGGGTGAGCGTAGCGCATGTGGGGGCACTGACCGATGAAGAACTGCTGGATGCCTTGCTGGCGCAGGAACAGGTGCTGTGTATCGTCAATAATCGGCGTCATGCACGCAGCCTGTTTGAGTCGCTGCGACAACAGGGCGAAGCGGCTTTCCATCTGACTACGCTGATGTGTGCCCGACACCGCTCCGCCATGCTGGAGCATATTCGTGAGCGACTACTGGAGGGCCTGCCGGTAAGGCTTGTTTCAACGTCCTTGATTGAGGCTGGAGTCGATGTGAGCTTTCCGGCGGTCTACCGTGCCGATGCAGGGCTGGATTCCATTGCCCAGGCGGCCGGGCGCTGCAACCGGGAGGGGCGGCTCGACAAGTTGGACAGTCGAGTCAATGTCTTTACCGTTGCCGATGACTGGACGATGCCAGCGGAGCTTGAACAATATGCCCAGGCATTTCATCGCGTTTATCGCCAATATGCCGACAACCTGCTGTCACTGGATGCGATTTGCGCCTATTTCAGCGAGGTTTATTGGGTCAAGGAACAGCAGATGGATGCACCCGGTATCCTTGGCAGCGTGCGTCATCTGGAAGGTATTCCCTATGAACAGATGGCTAGCGACTTCCGCATGATCGAAAGCAACATGCTGCCGGTCATCGTGCCATACGATGACGAGGCCCGAAGCCAGCTGAATAGCCTGGCATTTGCTGACCGAGTAGGCGGGATTGCACGCAAGCTACAGCCTTATCTGGTTCAGGTACCGGAGCAAGGGCTCAAGACGCTGATGTCGGCGGGTGCTGTACAGCCTGTTGCTGAGGAAAAATATGGGTATCAGTTTTTGGAGCTGGTGAATGAGAACCTCTACGACGCCGAGTGCGGGTTAAGCTGGGATGAGCCTGGCTTTGTTTCTGCGGAAAAGTTGGTACTGTGATTGTTAGTTTCTATTGATTTTAATTGATGGTTTTTGACTTTCAGCCAGGTGTGTCTAGACTGATTGTTGTCGATGCAATAAAGGCCGCCCAATGCAAACCCCATCGGAACAAAAACCATGGTTTCTTATGGACTTGAGACTAGGGAGCAGAAGGTATTACTGTCACCTGAAACTGCTGTGTGGGCTCGGTTTTGTATCGACAGTTGTCACAATAACAGTCGTATTGGCTGCCCAAGATAAGGTGTTGGACGCTCTTAAAGTGCTGTTAGGGTGTGGATAGAAACTATTGGCTTTAATTGATGAGGCCCAGGGCTCCCTTGCAAATGGTAAGGGAGTTACCCCAAACAGGAGGTTACATGGCATACGGAATTCGCTTGAAAGTATGGGGCGAACGCGCCTGTTTTACCCGTCCAGAGATGAAGGTGGAGCGTGTCAGCTATGATGTGATTACGCCGTCGGCTGCGCGGGGTATCATCGAAGCTATCCACTGGAAGCCGGCCATTCGGTGGCACATTGATAAAATCCACGTTCTGAACTCCATTGCTTTTGAATCCATTCGTCGTAACGAGGTGGGCAGCAAAGTGTCCGCCGCTAATATCAAGAAAGCGATGAAAGCGGGTAACACTGCTGGGCTGGTCAATTATGTTGATCAGGATCGCCAGCAGCGTGCCGCCACGGTATTGCGCAATGTGGCCTATGTGATCGAGGCGCACTTCGACCTGACCAGCCGGGCCGATGCCTCCGACAGCGAAGGCAAACATCTGGACATTTTCAATCGCCGTGCCCGCAAGGGGCAGTTCTTTCACGCCCCCTGTTTGGGTGTGCGTGAATTTCCGGCCAACTTCGAACTGATTGAAGAGGAAGAACAGATGCCGACACCCGCCGGTGAACTGGCCGGGGAGCGGGATCTGGGTTGGATGCTGCATGACTTCGATTTTAGCCGAGAGTCCGCCCCGCACTATTTTCGCGCGCTGATGAGTGATGGCGTGATCGAGGTGCCACCGTTCCGCTCGGAAGAGGTGAAGGCATGATTCTGACGGCACTGAACAACTACTACGGCCGATTGGTAGAGCAGGGTAATCCGGATGTGCCGCCCTATGGCTATAGCCCCGAAAATATCAGCTATTGCCTCGTTATCGACCGTGAAGGGGCTTTGATTGACGTGGTCAGCCTGCTGGATACCACAGAGAAGAAACCGCGTCCGTCGGTTTATCTGGTGCCTCAGCCTCCTAAGCGTGCATCTAATGTAGCTCCCTGTTTTTTATGGGATAAATCGAGTTATGTACTAGGGCTGACTTCCAGTGAGAAGGACAAGGACATTCACCGCGCTCGGCAGACCCATGAAAAATTCAAGGAATATCATCGCCATTGGTTGGAAGGTGAGGATGATGTTGGACTGCAAGCACTGCTTGCTTTTCTGGACCGATGGGACCCTGAGGATGAGATCTTTGTCAACCTGGTACCTATTGACGCACTGGATACCAATTTGGTTTTCCGACTCGATGAAGAGCTGGTTTTTTTGCATCAGCGTGATGGGGCAAAAGCGATTCGAGATCGACAACTGGCATCGCCGGATCAGCAAACGCAAACCTGTCTGGTAACAGGCGAGTTGGCACCTGTTGCAGCGCTCCATCCCACCATCAAGGGTGTCAACGGAGCACAGTCATCAGGAGCGTCACTAGTGTCCTTCAACCTGTCAGCCTTTGAATCCCATGGCAAGAAACAGGGCATGAATGCGCCGGTATCAGAGCGAGCCGCCTTTGGCTATGGTACGGCACTGAATTACCTGCTGCGGCGCGATCCGAAGAATCGGCAACGTCTGCAGATCGGTGACAGTACCGTTGTGTTCTGGGCGGAGGCGGAGAGTCCGCAGGAGGCCGAGGCAAGTGAAGATTTTCTCGGTGGGTTACTGTTACCACCAACCAATTCGGAAGACCTGGATAACCCCGAAGTGGAACTTCTGCATGCGACACTGAACAAGGTGGCGGCAGGTGAGCCTTTGCAGAATCTGAATCTGCAGCTGAACCCTGATACGCGTATTTACATACTGGGGTTAGCACCCAATGCCGCTCGTTTGTCGGTACGTTTCTGGGAGGTGGATACGCTGGAGCGATTCACCCAACGCATAGGTGAGCACTATCGAGATCTTTTGCTTCAGCCTGCCCCTTGGAAAAAGCCTCCTTCCATTTGGCGGCTGTTACTGGAAACAGTTCCTTACCGTAACGGTAAATCGAAATCTGACGATGTTGCGCCCCATCTGGCCGGGGAACTGGCTCGTGCCATTTTGACCGGGCGACGCTATCCGCGTCATCTTTTAACCCACATGATCATGCGTATGCGTGCTGATGGCCATATGTCGTCACTGCGCGTCGCTTTGTGCAAGGCGGTACTGGTGCGCGATCAGCGCCTCGGTTCAATCAAAGACAAGGAGATTCCCGTGAGTCTGGATATCGACAACAGGGATCCGGGCTACGTGCTCGGACGTTTGTTCGCAACACTTGAGTCTGTTCAGCGTGCAGCGCTGGGCGGTAAAGTGAACGCAACCATAAGAGACCGCTATTACGGGGCAGCGTCGGCGACACCCGCCAGCGTTTTCCCGGTATTGCTGCGTAATGCACAAAGCCATTTCAGCAAGGTGCGCAAGGAAAAGCCCGGTTTGGCAGTCAATCTCGAAAAGCAGACCGGTGCCATCATGGAGCTGTTGCCGGCCGAGTTCCCGAAAACGCTTGGGTTGGAAGAACAGGGCCGTTTTGCGATCGGCTATTACCACCAGCGCAACGAAATCTTCAACAAGCATGCACCGGATATCCAGGAAGGAGACACAGAATGAGCGCCATCAACAACCGTTATGAATTCGTTTTTCTATTTGATGTTACCAACGGCAACCCCAATGGTGACCCCGATGCCGGCAACATGCCTAGGCTCGACCCGGAAACCAACCGTGGCTTGGTGACGGATGTGTGCCTGAAGCGCAAGATCCGTAACTTTGTAGAAATGGCCAAGGAAAAAGAGTCCGGCTTCGCTATCTACATGCAGGAAAAGTCTGTGTTGAACAATCAGCACAAGCAGGCTTACGAGGCGCTAGGCATCGAACCGGTGGCGAAAAAATTGCCTAAAGATCAGAAGCAGGCACTGGAACTGACACAATGGATGTGCAGAAACTTCTTCGACGTGCGTACTTTTGGAGCCGTGATGACGACAGAGGTGAATGCCGGTCAGGTACGTGGTCCTGTCCAGCTGGCATTTGCCAGCTCCATTGATCCGGTTGTGCCGCTGGAGGTTTCCATCACTCGGATGGCTGTCACTAACGAAAAAGACCTGGAAAAGGAACGCACCATGGGGCGCAAGCATATAATTCCCTATGGTCTTTACCGCGTGCATGGCTACGTGTCGGCTAAGCTGGCGCAGAAAACCGGTTTCTCCGAAGATGACCTGCAGTTGCTGTGGCAGTCACTGATCAACCTGTTCGAGCATGACCGCTCGGCTGCCCGTGGTGAGATGGCAGCCCGTCAGCTGATTCTTTTCAAACACGAATCAGAACTGGGGAATGCTCCTGCGCACAAACTATTTGAAACCGTTAAGGTTGAGCGTATCAACGGTGCGTCCGGCAGTCCGGCACAGTCCTTTGATGACTATCGCATCGTGTTGGATGCCGAAGCCATTCCGGCCGGTGTGTCGATCGAGGAGTTGATCTGATTCAATCGAGGATAAGGTCATGGATGACACTCTCAACATATCCGCTATCCAGCACTATGCCTATTGCCCGCGTCAGTTTGCGCTGATCCATGTTGAACAGGCCTGGGATGATAACCGTTTCACTGCCGAGGGGCTGTTGCTGCATCGGCGTGTTGACGGTGGAGAGCCAGAGCAGCGTGGGCATATCCGCTACGAACGTGCCGTCTTATTGAAGTCGGAGCGGCTGGGACTGATTGGCAAAATGGACTTGCTAGAGATTGATACCTCGGCTGGTTACCGCCTCATTCCGGTGGAGTACAAGCGAGGCCGTTCGAAAACCCAGGACTGGGACCGGCTACAGTTATGTGCTCAAGCGCTCTGCCTGGAAGAGATGCGTCATGTCGATATCGAAGAGGGTGCCATCTGGTATTGGGAAACGCATCGACGCGAAGAGGTTCGGTTCGACAGCTCTCTGCGGGCGCGTACCGAAGCCATTATCGTCAATGCCCGAAACCTCATTCGAAACAGTACGACTCCTCCGCCCACCGAAGATCGTAAACGGTGCAAGGCCTGTTCTCTGTATGAACTGTGCCAGCCTGATGCCTTGCGTCAGGACCACTCCGCTGCGTATATCCGGGACCTTTTCAAACCATGAAGAAACTGTTGAATACGCTCTATATCACGAGTCAGGAAACCTACCTGCACAAGGAGCGGGAAACGATCATCATCAAGCAGAAGGATGAGAAACTGGGACAGTTTCCTTCGCTGGCGCTGGGCAATATTCTCTGCTTTGGACGTATCTCGGTATCACCTTTCCTTATGGGCTACCTGTCCCAGAAGGGTATAGGCCTTAGTTTCTTTACCGAATATGGCCGTTTTCTGGCGAGGGTTCAGGGGCCCGAGTCAGGCAATGTACTGCTCAGGCGCAGCCAGTATCGCTGGGCGGATGATCCTGAAAAATGCATATCGGTTGCACGGCTGATGATCGCGGCCAAAATCAGCAACAGCCGTGCGGTCATACAGCGGGATTTGCGTAACCACGGTGACAATAAAACCTTGCGCGAGGCCGTCGACAAGCTGGCAACCAGCTTGCGTAGTGTGCAGCAGACCAAAACAGCTGACAGCCTGATGGGTGTAGAGGGTGATGCGGCCAATTGTTATTTTTCGGTGTTGCAGCAACGTTTGCGTAAGGATCATTTTCAGTTTAATGGTCGCGTACGACGTCCCCCGACTGATCCTGTGAATGCTTTGCTCTCATTTATCTATTCCATGATTACTCAGGATTGTGTGGCGGCGCTTCAGGGTGTTGGACTTGACCCTTATGTGGGTTTCCTGCATCGAGACCGCCCCGGCCGACCGGGATTGGCACTGGACCTGCTGGAAGAGTTTCGTGCCGGGTGGGCCGATAGGCTGGTGTTGAGTTTGTTGAACCGCCAGCAATTGAAGCCAAAAGACTTCGTTACCGAAGCCAGCGGAGCCGTGCGTTTAACCGATGATGGCCGAAAAGCTGTACTGGTTGCATTTCAGGAACGGAAGCAGGAAGAGCTGATACACCCCTATCTACAGGAAAAAATTTCCGTTGGACTGTTGCCACATTGCCAGGCCATGTTGCTGGCGCGGCACATTCGCGGAGATATTGAATATTATCCACCTTGGACACTGAAATAATGCTGGTGTTGATCACCTATGATGTCAGTGTGGTGACATCCGACGGACAGCGCAGGCTGCGCAATATTGCCAAGGTCTGCCTGGACTATGGGACTCGGGTGCAGAACTCCGTATTCGAATGCGAAGTGACCCCTGCACAACTTGTCATCTTGAAGGCAGAGTTGATGGACATCTATAATCCAGATGAAGACAGTCTTCGCTTCTACCACTTGGGTAAAAAGGGCCGGCAAAAAGTAGAGCACTACGGTGCCAAGGTCGTACCTGACCCCCATTCATCGCCTCTTATCCTGTAAAGATAATGTTCCGCTACCCTTGAGTTCTCATGAAAAACCGGGAGGGTTAGCGGAACTTCAACTATTTGAAATAAAAAGTTTTTTTGAATGAATTCTGTACAGAATCCAATTATCCCTGATGTGCAGCCTGCAATAGCGGAAACCTGGCTATTTTCCTTTGTTCTTTAACAACTTAGACTGTAACCGTCGCACCCCACGCGGGTGCGTGGATCGAAACAGG
>NPIF01000652.1_pt1 | contig 41642 bp, 45 predicted proteins | sample 8637461 | NCBI WGS metagenome assembly NPIF01 (sample SAMN07420641, study PRJNA396082) | bioreactor metagenome | isolation source: sample BR12 brine-fed electro-methanogenic bioreactor BR | place: Japan: Kochi | collected 2016-12-09
ACGATACCGAGAACACGAGAGATGTCACATCCGGCCAAAGCGTCGCGCGCCAAGTTGATGGCCGGTGTCCCGCTCAGCACGACCCCCTCGAACAGGTACTCAACGCCATGGCTTCGTGCGACCTCCAGCAGGTCCGGTAGCGAAGTGGAAACCGGCCCCTTATTCGTGGAGACCACGTGCTTTCCCGCCTCCAGGGCCGTGCGGATATGAGTGACTCCGGGTTCACCTGTTTTGAGGTTTGTAATGGTCGCTTCTACGATGATGTCGGCTTCGCTTTGTCTGATGATATCGATTGTTCCCACGTCGGTCGCGTGAGGGTGGGCTTTAAGGTCGCCCTTGTGGTCAAGCTCGGCAAGAAGCCCGCCGATGTCAAGTCCCGACGTGTTCAGTACCGAGCCCTTTACAGGATCGGCGATGGCAGTGACGGTACATTCGAAGCCATACCGCTCCTTCAGGGTCTGTGCCTTTTTGTCCAGGATCCGCAAAAGGCCCTGGGAGACGTTCCCGAATCCGATAATCCCGATTTTCCACATCTTTTCGAGCCACCTCCGATTTCAGTCTGAAAGACCCAGCTTCTTGAGTATTTCGGGAGACGGGATTCCGTTTTTGTCCCATTTCCTCAATTCGTAATATTCGTCAAGCATGGCGTCAAAGGCCTCTTTCGTCAAGGTGACAGTATCCTCGCCGCGCGGAGGCATCGGAAGGGGCTCGCTCAGCATCCTGGGCGGCAGCGTGTCGTCCTTTCTGGAGATCCCGCCCTCCCGGATGTTGAAAAGGCGGATGTGGTTCCAGATCCGCTCGCCAGCGGCCATGTAGGAATCAGGATCCATGTCGATCCCGGCGGCGTCCGCCAAAGAAGGGTAGACGGCATCCTGGTCATAGGGGGTGAAGTCGCAGACCACCAGCGAGTAGGCGGCGGCACGCTCGTCCTGGGTCATTTTTACCTTGAGAGCCATCCCTTCTGTCTTGAAACGCGGCAAAATGCCGTCAAGCTCTCCAAGGACCGTCCAGGCCCGTTGGTGACAGGCACCCCTGTCGGAGGTAGCATAAGCCAAAGCCATTCCCCATGTGGCCCTTGGTTCGTAACCGGGAAGCTCCAGGCCTTTCACTGCTATGGCGAAATACTCGCTGCCTTTGCCGATCTTTTTGGCGGCTCTTTTGACTCCGTCCGACAGAAGTTCTCCGAGTCCTTTTTTGAAAGCCATGTCCTTGAGTAAAGCCGCCTGCCCGTCGGAATCTCCAAAAGACGGGGCATCCGGCAGAAGTCCTCGTTCCTTGCATTCCATGGCGAAGCCTACGATTCCACCGGCAGAAATGGAATCCATGCCCAATTCGTTGCAGATCCTGACAGCTCTCGTCACGTCGATCATCGAGCCGATCCCGTTGTTGCTTCCAAGAAGCGCGATGGATTCGTATTCAACTTTTGTGTCGTGACCATCGTCCTGCAATACCTTGCCGCAGACTATGGGACAGTTAAAACAAGCCACGTCACGTTTTGTATGGTATCTCAGGTTTGTTGAGGTCAGTCCGTAAATGGGGGTGAAATAGCCCCGCTGGAAATTGTTGGTCGGGAGTATGCCGGTCCTGCTCATGGCTTCGACAAGCGAGGAAGTTCCGACGACACGCCTGGTGTGGATCTGGGGATTTGCCGTAATCGCCCTGGCCAGTTCTACTGAGCGGTCGCGCAGTGCTTTTTCGTCTTTCATGGGGACTGCTCCTGTGCCCCTTACAGCTACGGCCTTGAGATTCTTGGCGCCCATTACGGCTCCACTTCCGCCCCGGCCAGCGATCCCTGCCCTCCAGGGGTCGCTGTCTTTGTCGACAGTGATGGTGGCGATTGTTACCTTGTTTTCGCCTGCCGGACCTATTACGGCCACGTGGGCCTTCGAGTCAGTCTCAGCCCTGACGGCATCGACGGTTTCGTCTACAGTTTTTCCCCAGAATGACTTGGCGTCGCGTATTTCAACGCTGCCGTCGTCGATCCAAATGTACACCGGCTCTGCGGCCTTGCCGGTAACGGCTACTACGTCGTAACCGGCTTTCCTCATGGTATGGCCGAAATGTCCTCCTATGTGGCTGTCCACGAAGATTCCTGTGTGCGGTGACTTTGTGACTATCGCAAAACGGCCGGAAGTGGGAAAAGGCGTTCCAGTAAAAGGCCCGGTTAAAAAAAGTAGCGGGTTGCCTTCTGAAAGCGGGTCGGCTCCTTTCTCGGACATTTTGTCGAGTAGGTATATTCCAAGTCCTTTCCCCCCGAGGTATCTTGAAACGACAGAGGGTTCGATGGCCTCTTCACGAGTCGTTCCCTTGCTTAGGTCTACCACCAACATTCTTCCAAACATACGTATCTCCTCCTTGCTGTTTCCCTTGATTTCCCCCTGAACCAAAAAGTTTTTATAAAAGGACCAACCCGATATATCTTATGTTGAATCTTTTTCTCGGGCCAGCAGTTTAAGAGCCGTACGTATGTGAAGCTCCGTCCCCAAGGGAAGCGTGTTTTCGTCTATAGTAAACTTTGGGTGATGATGGGGATAATCTGAAGCAGATTCCGGATTACCGGTGCCGACGAAAGCGAATGCCCCCGGAGCATATCTTAAATACTCGCTGAAATCTTCTCCCGCCATGGTTCGGATTTTCGAAGTTACTTTGGTTTCGTCCCCGAGTATTTCGAGGGCAGTTTCACGCACAATTCTTGTTATTGCCGGGTCATTATTCAGGAGTCGGTTCCCAATCTTGAACGAGAGTTCATAATCAACCCTGTATCCCTTGCAGATGCCTGCCACGATTCTTTCGAAACGTTGGAGAATATCTTCATCTCCTTCGTACAACGCTCGTATAGAACCTTTGAGCTCCGTTTTTTCAGGGATAATGGTCGTGTTGTATCCGGCGTTAAAAGCCGTAAACATAATAACCACAGGGCTTAAGGCCGGTATCTCCCGCGTTTGAACGGATTGAAGGGATTGAACAATATTGGTTGTGGCGATTATAGGATCGACTGATGCATGAGCGAAACCGGCATGTCCTCCTTTGCCTTTTACAGTCAGATAAAAATAACGGCTTGATGCCATTTGCGGACCTTCTACAATGTCTATCGTCCCCGAAGGTATTTGTGACCAAAGATGGATTCCGAAACAGTAATCGACTTTCGGAGAATCCATTACGCCCTCTTCAACAAGCTTGAAAGCCCCTGCGTCTTCCTCGTTCGGCTGAAAGACACACTTGATCGTCCCGTCGAATTCTCCTCGTAGTTCGTTTAATATTTTTGCGGCTACCAAAAGCATCGCCATGTGTCCGTCATGGCCGCAAGCATGCATTTTGCCGTTTTCAATAGAGGCGAAGGAAAGTCCCGTTTCTTCACTTACTGGAAGTGCATCCATATCTGATCGTAAAAGGACGGTTTTCCCGGGTTTTTTGCCCTTTATTGTCGCCACAACTCCTGTTCCGGCTATCTCGCGGTTTTCTATACCTAAATTGGAGAGATAGTTGATGATTCTTTTCTGCGTTTCCCATTCCTCGAATCCTAGTTCAGGGAAACGATGAAAATCCCGGCGCAGTTTTACCAGCTCCTCTTTGCAATCCTCGATTCGCTGCCTAATATCCATGGATTTACCACCCTCCGCTGCCTGCAAAAGGGGCGCAGGATCGCGCCCCTTACTTGTTTTGGTTACGTGCAGAACACTTAACTATCGGCTTTGGTGTCGAAAAATTCCTGTGTGAGAGATACAACTTTCTTGTAAAGAGCCATGATAACAATAAGGTTTATCGCGACTGTTATTGCCATGAAAGCATCCATAAGCCCCCAGACCACACGCAGTCCTCCAACCGATCCAATAACCAGGCCGATGAGGAAAACAAAGCGAAAGGGATAAGTAATCTTGTTACCGAAACAATAAATTCCTCCGGTTTCCGCGTAAAATTCTGCGAGCAGTATGGTCGTATAGGCGAAAAGAACAGTAGTAACGGTTACCACCAGGTCTCCAGTACCAAAAAGGCCTGAACGGAAAGCGCTTGCGGTCAGGCTTGCCCCTACTTCCCCTGAAGGAAGAACACCAGTGATGACTATGACTAATCCGGTCAAGGTACACATGACGATGGTATCAACGAAAACCTCGAATATCCCCCACATTCCCTGTCGTACGGGGTGGTCTGTAATAGCAGTGGAGTGAGCTATGGGGGAGGTTCCCATTCCAGCCTCGTTGGAATAGACGCCCCGAGCGAAACCGTTCCGGATTGCCACCATTATCGTAGAACCCGCGAAGCCACCGACAGGAGCCATTCCTTCGAAGGCGCTGCGGAAGATAGTAGCCAGGGCCTCTGGAAGTTCTGCGATATTCATTAAAATGATAGCCATGGCTCCTATGAAATAGATAACGGCCATGAGTGGAACGAGTTTTTCTGCTACTTTACCGATCCGCCTTATTCCTCCGAGGATAACAAGTCCTACGAGAACGGCAATGATGATTCCGGCAACCAACTTGTTAACCCCAAAAGAATAAGAAACTACATCTGCCAATGCATTTGACTGAACCGCTCCGCTGACCAAAAACTGCAAGAAAAACAAAAAACTCCAGAGAAAGGCAAGCCATTTCCAGCCTTCACCGAGTCCCCGCTTGACAATGTACATGAACCCGCCTCTGAAAATGCCGGTTTCTGGGTCCTTTTCCCGGTAATGTATACCCAGGACAACCTCCGCATATTTTGCCACGGCCGCAAGCAAAGCCACGACCCACATCCAGAAAAGTGCGCCCGGGCCCCCAAGTCCTACGGCCACTCCTACGCCAGCTATGTTACCCACTCCCAATGTGCCAGCCAGTGCTGAAGAAGCTGCCTGGAACGGAGTCAGGGTTCCTTCGCCGCGTAATTCCTTTTCAAATATTTTGCCGAAAGTGTTTTTTGTTATGTATCCAAAACGTCTGAACTGGAAAAATTTCAATACAACGGAGTAAAGAATAGCGGCAGCAGTTATGATAATGATCAATGGCCATCCCCACATGAAACCAATAAACGCATTCAAGAAATTCAACGCCGTATCCATGATATCTCTCCTTTCCTAAGTATAGGCTTTAAAATTATTATGTCGTCTGTCGACACAAAATGCAAGTCGGGTAGGTTTTTATCATGGAAAAGAGAATAGCCAAGGAGATAAATCTTTTACGTAGCTTTATGGAGAGATTGTCGATGGGGATTTTACAGGGTATTTGGTTTTGTAAACGAAGGTTTCCTTCTTCTTGTTTCGTTTGAACCTGTAGACTTTGGCGAAACGCATGAGAACGAAAAGTTTATAAAATTAATAAAAATAAACCGACGTTGACAACTTTGGACGTAATTGTTATAAACACATACAATGAAGTTTCAAGAGGAGGCAATGTCGTGTTCTACGGTAAATCTGCGAAGGGTATCCGCCTTAAAAAAGGACGATTGAGACGACTCTCCCGATATGCAGGGCGTGAGGAGTTGGTGTTTGGAATGCCGACAAAATCGACGGGAGGGTTTGAAATGTGGATAAAAGATGGTGAGGGAAACTGGTACATGGCGGGGCAACCTGTTATCGATAAAAGCAAAACCCCGGGAGGTTTTTGGATGAAAGACCCGGAAGGTCAATGGATGCTTTCCAGGGCGAAGCACAAAAACGAGCCAGTTGAAATCAATGCATCGCCAGAAGAAGGGTTGACCATCGACAGGGCCGTCTGAGGAACCGAAAAAATTTTGTCATGTATTTCAAGGGGGATGCTTGCCCGGCGTCCCCCTTGAATTTTTGAAAGACGTGGAACCCGGGGAATCCTTTCTGTATACTAGCCAAGTGACCTAATCCGAAAGGAAGGGGCGGTAGCCCTATGGTTCGAGGTTATTTCGACGGGGCAGCCCGTGGAAATCCCGGAGAGGCCGGGGCGGGAGCATGCCTGGTAGATGAGGATGAAAAACTTGTATGGGAATGTGCCGAATACCTGGGAGAAAGGACCAATAACGAGGCTGAATATCACGCCCTTTTGTTGCTGCTAGGAGAAATGCGACGCCGCGGCCTTTTTGAGGTGCCCGTTTTTGGCGACAGCAGGCTTGTAATCAACCAGGTTCTTGGAACATGGAAAGTCAGGGAGCCCAGGCTTAAACCACTGGCCGAAAAGGCAAAAGAACTCGTGAGAACCTTGCGGGCGAAGCCACAATGGATTCCGCGGTCGGAAAACATGCTCGCAGACGGGTTGTCAAACAAGGCGATCGACGAATCAAAAAAGCCAAGGGTTGCTGAAGCGGCTGGAGTAAGCATATGGAAGGCCGGTAAAGATATTTTTTTGGTATGCGACGGGATAGAAGAATACGCCGTGGACTTGAAGCACCAAAGATGTACCTGTGGCCGGTTCCAAAAGGAGGATACCTGCAGACATATGAAAGCCGTCCTGGATGTTCGGACGAAAAGGAGCTGATTACCCATTCCAGGATTGCGAAAAAGGCCAAATCCCTTGACGGGATACGCTGTTTTGACGGCCGGCCTTTTTGTCGGCGTCATCCTGGCGTTGTCGACGGGCGAGGCCGAGATCGGTCTGCCAGAGATTTTGTCCTATCTCCTGGATTGGGTTACCAGATCCGGAAACGATGCCGAGGCGGGATACACGGTCATAATCCAGATTCGCTTCCCAAGGGCGATAACAGCTCTGCTGGTTGGAGCCAGTCTTGCCACAAGCGGTGTCCTGTACCAGGGGCTCCTGCTGAATCCCCTTGCCGAGCCGTATACCCTGGGAGTGGCGACAGGGGCGGCCTTTGGGGCTTCGCTGGCTATAAGTTTTTCCCTAAGACCCGTAGCCTTTTTCGCTTTCGCCGGGGGCATGGGAACGTTGGCTGTCGTTATGGTCCTCGGTATGGAAAGGTCCGGGATCCTCGGACAGACGCGTCTCGTTTTGGCGGGTGTCGTCGTCAGCAGCATTTTGGGAGCGGGCGTGACGCTTCTCAAGGTCCTTGCCGGAAACCGGATGACTGCAATCGTATTCTGGCTTCTGGGGAGCTTCTCCGTGTCCACCTGGAGTGATGTAGCGTGGGCGGCCGTTTCCGCCTTCTGTGTTCTTGGTATCGGGCTCATATCGCACCGGGATCTGGACGTTATTTCTTCGGGGGCCTCACCTGGATCTCTCGGGGTCGACGAGAGGAGGTCTCGTGCCTTGCTTTTGGCCGGGAGTTCCCTCGCGACGTCTTTGGCTGTTTCGATCAGCGGAGTGATTGGTTTTGTGGGCCTTGTAGTGCCTCATTTCCTGCGGCTTGTTTTCGGGCCTTCGCACGCCAGGCTTGTTCCAATGGCCTTTTTGGGAGGGGGATTTCTCCTTTTGCTCGCAGACACGGCGGCAAGAAGCATGGGCGAAATGCCTGTGGGGGTAATTACGGCACTCGTGGGAGGCCCCGTGTTCTGTCTCCTGTTGTGGAAAGGCAGATGACCATGTTGAAACGGGGAGCGGAAATGCTTGTAGTAAGCGATCTTCACGTTTCCTTCGGCGAGAGAAAGGTCCTGGATGGCATTTCCTTCGAAATTTGCAAGAATGAAATCTGCGGTCTGCTAGGACCCAATGGCAGCGGCAAAAGCACCCTCCTCGGGGCAGTGGCAGGGGTAGGGAAAAAGGACAAAGGAGAAGTCTTCGCCGAAGGCCTTGCTCTATCTGCCATCTCGAGAAGGGACGTGGCGCGAAGGGTTGCCGTCGTGCCGCAGCAGACGGTATTTACCATGCCTTTTACCGTTCTTGAAACGGTACTCATGGGCCGATTCCCGGCGGTTGGGAGATTCGGCAAGATATCTGCCGACGATATAAAAACGGCCCGGAGGGCCCTGAAGATGGTAGACCTTGAAGGCTTTGACGATCGCCTGGTGACCGAGTTGTCCGGGGGGGAGTCTCAAAGGGTTGCGATCGCAAGGGCGCTGGCACAGGAGACAAACATCCTGCTTCTCGACGAACCTACCAGTGCCCTGGATCCGAGGCATGCCCTTTCGGTTTACGGACTGTTACGCGAAAAACGCCGAGACGGTTCGGCTATATTGTTAGCCCTTCACGACATCAATTCAGCCCTTCAATGGTGCGACCGTATTTTTTTTCTTAAAAAAGGTCGCCTCTTTGATGTCCGAAAACCCGAACAGGTGGATACGCTGTTGCTTGCCGCTATTTTCGACGTTTCCTGGACCATCTATCCGCTTCCCGATGGTGGATCCGTAGCTTTTCCGAGGGCTTGACTAGCAGTCAGTTCCTGTCATCCAAGAAGAAGGAAAAGAGCGTTCAACGAGGCCCCGGCGGCAAGAGCCGTCAAAATCATGACGCCTACGCTGGCAAACATTTTCCTGAGGCCCAGTTCCTTCCACAATACGATGAATGTGGCGATACAGGGGAAGGTCATGGCGAGTACCACGACGGCGATTACAAGCTGCGAAGCCTCGAGACCGAGGGGCAGGAGCATACCGACTGCGACGTCCTTTCTGAGCAGCCCCAGCAGGATCGGCCCTACGGCCGTGGACGGGAGTCCGAGAACTGTCCGAAAGAACGGATCAAGAAATTGGGAAAATACATCCATTACGCCGAAAAGGTACAGCCCGTTGACTAAAAGAACCCCCAAGAGCACCAATGGTATGGCCTCAAAGATAAAGCCCTTGACCCGGAACCATAGTTTAAAGCCCAGCCCCTTCAAAGAAGGCACCCTGTAAGGTGGAATCTCGACAACCAGCTCCGGACTGTAACCTGGAAGAAGGGCATGAAGTATTTTCCCGAGAATCACCCAGGCCATCACCAGGGCGCCATAGACCATGAGTACATATTTGCCTCCCAGTGTTCCTAATGCTCCGAAAATCATTGCCTGCAACCCGGCGCATGGGACGGCTACCGATATTAATGTTGCCGCTATGAAACGTTCCCTTGGCGATTCCAGGACCCTGGTGGCCAGGATTCCGGGGACGTTGCAACCCAACCCGAGCAGGTTGGGTACGATGGCAAATCCGTGCAGCCCTACCTTGTGCATGAGCGAGTCGAAAAGTACCGCGAGGCGGGGAAGGTAACCTGAATCTTCCAGAAGGCTCAAAACAGCGTAAAAGGCCACCACGTAGGGCAAAACCATGACGATTGGGACGTAAAGTCCCGTTGTAAGCAGGCCGAAGCTTTGTTCAAAATCCAAAGACCCGTCGATGAGGGTGCCCAAAAGCAGAGAGTGAATCAAACTGCCGGGGCCAAGTACCGTGGAGAGCCTGTTCAAAACCGGTAGCAGGAAGGACTCGAAAATCGGGTCGAAGACAAGATCTATTGCCCCTTCGCCCAACCGGCGAATCACCATGAAGCTGGCCAATATAACTGTCGCGCCGATGACGCCCCCCCAGAAAGGGTGGACACTTGCGTCCTCGAAACGATCTTTCAGCGAGTGATGCCTGTGTGTGACGGTCTGCACCTTGCCTATTATTTTCCCTATGGTCTTCCACCGGGTTTCGGGGTCCATTTCCAAAAAACTGCCCGGCCTGCTTTCGGGCAACCTGTTTACAAGTTCGCTTATACCGTGCCCGGAAACGGCTACCGTAGGAACAACGGGAACACCCAACTCTTTTTCCAGTGCTTCGATGTTGAGCTGGATTCCTTCGTGCCGTGCCTCGTCCACCATGTTCAGGGCTACGATCACGTTGGCTCCCTTTTCTATCACCTGCAGAGCCAGGTAAAGGTTGCGTTCCAGCGCACAGGCATCGATGGTCAGGATTACGATGTCGCAACCTTCTTCAATTATCCGCTTTGCCACCATTTCTGCTTCATTCGTAGGGTCCAGAGTGTAAGCGCCTGGAACGTCTATAAGTTGGTAACACTCGTCGCCGTGGCGGAACCGCCCCTGGGTGAAACTCACCGTTGTGCCAGGGTAGTTAGATGAAATTGCATGCACTCCCGTAAGTCGGCTGAAAAGGACGCTCTTTCCTACATTGGGGTTTCCGACGAGGAGGATTTTTTTATTGCACTCGTCTTGGATCCGGATCATGTCGGGGTGTGTTTTAATACAGGAGTGACAGCTCCCGGTACCTGCCGGGCAGGAGGAACAGTAATTCTTCATGCCCGGACATCCGTTTCCAAGGGTTTGACGAGGATTTTCCCAGCGGCGCCGTGGCCTATGGCTACGTGGCGTCCGTCTATATCGAGAATTATGGGGCCCCGAAATGGTATCCCCGACACCTTTTGGACTATTTTCCCGGTACGGAGTCCGATTGCCTCAAGACGCCTTCCGCACATACCCGGCGGCATGGCCAGGATTTCCGCCTTTTCTCCGCTTTTGAGCATATAAAGAGATGTTTCCACAGTAAAAGAGCCTCCTTGCCAGCAACGATTGTGTAAGATTAAAAGTTAGCCTTTCCAAACTCTTAGAACCATACCTGCCTTGCCGTGCCTTGTCAAGACCCTTTATCAATAAGAGGGATAGTTCTGATTTAAAACAGCCCTCAATTTATTTTCAAGGGGGGACAGGCGGTTTTATCCGCATTACTCCAGGAATTTTGCTTCACTTTGTATCTTTCCTTGCCATAAAGGCGAAAAAGCCCGTTGACATAAGTAGAGTCGAAGAATAGAATAATAATGAAAATAATTATCAATAATAAAGGAGGGGTAAATCATGCCTCGTGGAGATCGTACAGGACCTGCAGGGTTCGGACCGATGACAGGCCGCAGGGCTGGTTACTGTGCAGGCTATACCGTTCCTGGGTATATGAATCCCTGGCCGTATGGCGGGTTTGGCCGTGGAAGAGGATACGGAGCAGGATGGTGGGGTGGAGGCCGCAGATGGCGCAACCGTTTTAACGCTCCGGGATATCCTGTTCCACCAATGCCGTATCCTTATCCCTACGCAGGGGAGATGGTGCCGGATGAGGAGCGTGAATTTTTGAAACAGGAAGCGGAGGAGCTTCGAAGCGAGTTCCGTAATATCGAGAAACGCCTTTCAGAGATGGAAGAAAAAGACAGCGAGTAATTGTTCTGCATGTTTAAGATCATTCGGACAAAGTAAGTACTGTGGTTCGGGCAAGGTAGGCAGGGTGCGTGTAGTTTCCAGTTAACACCTATTATTACGTCGGTGAGGGGGTGTTTGTTGATGTACCCTCACCGACTTTCGTGGTTTGTTTTGTTCATTAGGAATAAAATTCAATTGAGGGACATTTAAAAGAGGTGTTGGTCTATGCTCATAGCAATTCCCGCTGAAGGGGAGGATCTTTCGGCCGCGGTTTCCAGCAGGTTCGCAAGGGCTCCCTGGTTTCTTCTCGTAGACTCTGAAACGCTTGAGGTCGAAGCCATTTCGAACCCAGCGACTGAGGCTTCCCATGGGGCGGGGTCGTTGGCGGTTCAGGAACTCGCCCGCCGCGGCGTGTCCGCCGTGTTCGCTCCCCGCGTTGGGCCAAAGGCCGCAGAGGCACTTTCAGCTGTAGGAATGGCTGTTTACGAGGTGGCCGATTGCACTTGCTCGGAAGCGCTTGCATATTATAAAGAAGGCAAACTTTCAATAATATCGTAGGAGAGGTAGCGTAATAATGGACGAAAAATTTTCAAGCAGTTGCAACAAAGACAGTGGACGGCAGGAGACCGGATCTGGCGTGAATTCAGGTATGCCAAAAAAAACAAAGAGAAACATCAGGCACCTAATCGCCGTAGGGAGCGGTAAGGGAGGGGTGGGGAAAAGCACCGTTTCAGCCCTTCTTGCGGTCGGGCTTGCAAAAAAGGGCTTGAAAGTCGGTGTCCTTGACGCCGACATAACCGGACCATCTATTCCGAAGCTTCTGGGCCTTCGTGAAGTCCCCTTCAGTACCGACTCCGGTGTGGTGCCACCGAAGACAGCGTGGCTCGGAATACGCGTCATGTCGATTAACCTGATGCTCGATGACCCCACGAAACCCGTTGTCTGGCGCGGACCACTTATAGGAAACGTTCTCAGGCAATTTTGGGAAGAGGTAAACTGGGGTGATACGGAATACCTGGTCATAGACCTTCCGCCGGGGACGGCAGATGCCGCCCTGACTGTCATGCAGACGATTGATCTGGATGGTCTGCTCGTCGTAACGGCTCCTCAGGGTCTTTCTGCGCTGGTGGTGAAGAAGATGATGCATATGGCGCAGATGCTGGATGTCCCGCTTTTGGGCCTGGTGGAGAATATGGGATATGTTCTCTGTGCCGAGTGCGGAGCGAAATGGGAGCTTTTCGGCCCAAGTCACCTCAAGGAAATCTCGGACAAATGGAATGTGCCTGTTCTGGCCGAAATACCTGTGGACAAGGAGATTTCAATTCTTGGAGATGCCGGGCGCCTGGAGCATTATGTAAGGGACTCTGTTGCGGAAAATCTGGCTGAAGCCCTCATGGCACGTCTACCGGAGGAAGCGAAACAAAAGGGTTAAAAAAGTGAAAGGCAAAAGGCGGGAGACGATCAAGGCAGCGGCTTCTTCAAAAATCTTCCCTGAGCCAACCGGCGACGCGTACCGCGTCGTAGGTGATGATCTTGTGTGATCCGGCTCGAAAGATAGAGCGGTGTAATTCCAGAAAAGTCCTCCGCTCATCGCAGATGTTCCTTTGAGCTGCCGATTTGACCATCATATACTCGCCGCTCACCATCCACCCTATCAAGGGGATGTCGAAATTCGAACGTAAGCGTGCAATGATATCAAGGTAGGGCAAAGCCGGTTTGACGATGAGAGCAGAAGCTCCCTCCGTTAAATCGGCTTCCGCTTTTTCAAGGGCTGATTTTATATCGGTCGGGTCGATCTGTTCACTGGGCATGCCTTCTTCCGTGATTGACGTAGAAGCGTTGAAAGGTCCATACAAGGCCGAATCATATTTGGCACCGTAGCTCAAGATATACCTTTCCGCGAAGCCCGTTTCGTCCATAGTCTTTCTCAAAACGCGCACGAAACCCTTCTCAAGGAAAAGCGGAACAATGCCGTGTGCACCGGCTTCCAGGTGACTTGCAGCAATATCAAGAAAACGTCTGCGCGTTTTTTCTATATCTGGTTTGCCGGAAGCATCGAGGCAGACGTTAAAGCCGTGACTGGACGCGTGGGAAAGGGATACATGGGTGAAAAAAAGCGCTTCAGGCCAGGCGGAGGTCAAAAGCCTGAGGGCCGTTTGAACGGGCCCTTTTGGGTCGGAAGCAGGTGTGCCGTCATTGTCCTTTCCTTCTTCATAATGGCCGAAAAGCAGAAAATTTCTCACTCCTGCTGAAAGAGCCCTTTCAACAGGTTCCTTCAACGCATCGGCCGAGAACAATTCTACCCCCTCAATGGCCTTCGAAGGGAGACAACGTTCTCTCCCCGGCAAAACAAAAAGCGGCATGACCAAATGCTCAGGGCCCAGGGAAGTGGAATTTACAGCTTTTATTCTTCCTTTCAAGGCAAAACACCTCACAGGAAAACATCAAGTTCCTTCCTGATCAATTTTATCTCTTCTTCCAGCTCGAGAACAGGAATCCGGGTTTCAGCCACGGCGTCCACGACGGCACGCTTGAAGGGGATTTCGCCTATAATCTTCCAGTTTCTGGCCTTGGCTTCCTCCTTGAGTTTTTCCGTCATCCGAAGAGCCAGGTCGGCCTTGTTGATCACGAAGGCTGTCGGTATGCCAAAACGTGCAGTGACCTGCGAGAGGCGATCTATGTCATGGAAAGCGGCCCCGGAAGGTTCCGTTACGACAATGGCCAGGTCTGCGCCGGTCATTGCCGAGATGGCGGGGCATGCGATACCCGGAGGGCCGTCGGTCAAAATGAGGGAAATTCCCTTCTCGCGTGCTGTGCGTAGTGCCGATTCCCTGAGAAACTGGACGAGCTTTCCCGAGTTCTCGCCTCCGGGATTAAGTTTTGCGTGCCACATGGGCCCAAATTCTGTCAAACCTTCGTAAGATGTACCTTGGCGGGTATCCAGGAGAGATATGGCGCTTTCAGGGCATACTCTCCGGCATACGTCGCAGCCTTCGCAAAAAGAGGTGTTTACCACTGCCTTGCCCTCGGCCATTGTTATTGCATCAAACCGGCAAGCCCGGACGCAGGCGCTGCATCCAGTGCAAAGGGAAGGGTCGACTTTTGCCGTCTGCATGCCCCAGAAAGGTTTCTCTCCTAAAGGCTCGGGCTTCAGAAGTATCTCCAGATCGGGGGCGTCGACGTCGGCGTCGCATATGACGGTTTTGCCGAAAGAGGCAACCAGCAAGGAAGTCAGCGTCGTCTTCCCGGTTCCTCCCTTGCCGCTTATGACGACGATTTCATGAGGTTTCATCTGTTCAGTGTCCTTTCGAAAAAATCCCAGATTTTGCCGAGCTCCACGGCCCAGAGCGAATCTGCCAGAGCAGGAGGCGTTCCTTCAGCGTAAGCTGCAGCGATTTTCCTCGAAAAAGGGAGCCTTGCAAGAACCGGAGCTCCATATTTAGCGGCTAGTCCGTCGATGTCTGCTGCGGCGAGATCGGAGCGGTTAACTAGAACCCCCACAGGTTTTCTCAGGTTTGTCACGGCCTGCAACGCAAGATCCAGGTCTGCTGAACCAAAAGGGGTAGGCTCCGTAACGAGCAAAACGGCATCGGCGTATCGCACGCCGGCGACCATGGGGCATGCGTTTCCCGGCGCACAGTCTATGACCTTGGGTACGTTTATGCCTTGAACGGTCTTTATGAGGCCCTCAATTACAGGGACGGGGTTCGGCTTGCCTACATGCAGGCGTCCTTCATAGAGTTCTCCCTTGATTGTCTTTAAATGCCTTATTTCACCGATTGGCCTGTCGATTTCCGATATGGCTCCAGTGGGGCAAACCATTGTACAAAGTCCGCAACCATGGCAAAGATCATTTACCTTCGGAGGGGTCTCCCCGAACATTGTCAGGGCACCGAACTTGCAGGCTGAAACGCATTCCCCGCATCTTGTGCAGAGCCTGCTGTCGATTGCCGGTACCTTCAATGAAATAAGGGCGCTTTCCAAAGGTTCAGATCCAAGAAGAACCCCGAGGTTCGGTTCCTCCACGTCGGCATCCACGGCAAGAATATCCGGTACAGAGACGGCAAGAGAAGCACTGACACTACTCTTGCCAGTTCCGCCCTTGCCGCTGGCCACAGCAATGGTCAGGGGGCTCATTGGGTTTTACCATTATGGTCATTATGGCTGCACTGGTGCCCCTTTTCGTGATACTCATGATGGCAGGCGCTAGGCCCCTTTTCGAGAATCCCTCGGAAATAGGCTGCTACAACTTCTTTCACGTTGCCCGTAGCACCTATTACAGGTTCTATCCCCTGCCCGCGAAACAGATCTTCCGCACGGGGGCCCATTCCTCCAGCGATAATGACGTCCACTCCAAGGTTTCCAAGCCATTGCGGCAAAACCCCCGGTGCATGGCCGGGGTTGGGAAGATCCGCTTGGTCGAGGATGTTTCCTTCTTCATCGACGGTAAAAACGGCGTAGGTCGGCGCATGCCCAAAGTGAGGGCAAACGTTTCCCTCCTGTGCGGCTACGGCTATTTTCATGATTCACACCTCCAGAAATTTTCGTTTTTTCGGGTTTCCGTTCTTGTTAATCAAATGACCAGTCAGAAAAAGGGGAGAGCGAATATCTGCCCTCCCCTGCGTAGGGAGAAGAGAAAACGAAGAAAAGAAATCACTATCTTTTCGTGCCTTGGCAAAAAAGATAACGATAACTATTCTCAGAAGAATTCTATCTGGTGAAATTGACTCCTGTCAAGTTTACGAGTTGCCTCACCTAAAAACTAAACGAAATGCCTTCGTTACCTCATCAGAAAATCTAAACGAAAGGGCTACGATGAATCCGGGGAAGCCGAACCCCCTGAGGGAGGAAGGCACAAAAATTGAAAAGGCACACAAACATATGCATGCCGCCGATCAACTGCAGGTCTATGGGTGCGGGCCTTCCCGCGTGCTTTGATGGGAGGCGAGTGGTTCCGGCAGGGATTTTATTCCCTGGATATCATGGCCGTGAAGGAACCCCTCTTCGAGCCCTCGGTTGATTCCCACTTTCCAATGAATCGGTTCATGAAATCGATGGATCCAAAAAACCGCATGGGTTTTTCTTCCGTCATGAATTCACATGTCCCGTCATAGTTGCAGGTACCATTGACTGTCAAATCTTCCAGGCTAACATTGGAGTGGGCTATTCCTGTGATGAGTCCGTCGGGAGAGACGGTAAGCCTCAAGGATCCATAATCGTCACCTATGAAGGTGCCGATGTAATTCCCGCTCATGCGTTCCGGGATGGAAGCCGACGCCATAGAACCGGAAAAGAGAGCCAGGACCAAAAAACCAATAATTATTACGCTAATCTTCGCTTTCATGAAAATTCACCTCTTTTGTCCGTTTTTTCGGGAAATCCTCGAAGTGGCCACAGTGTGCAAAGTTTTTATCTGTCCTTTCGCATTCCGCTTTTCCCCCTCCAGCAGGGCCGGCCGCAGCGGGGCCGCCCGCTCAGGGAGAAGGGCTCCTCCAGGATGCCCCTTTCCAGGCAATCCTGGCAGATTCCAGCGATTTCAAAGGTCTGGGGCAGAATTTCGTATCCGGCTTCTTTGGCCCACTTTCGCACTGTCTCCGTCTTCGAGCTCTCCTTCGAAAGATGGATAACTTTGCCGCAGGACCTGCAATAAAGATGGAAATGCATTTGCTCATCGGGTACTTCAAACCGGCTGAACCCTTCGTCCAGGTTTATCAAATTCAGCAAGCCCATGCGTGAAAGGATCTCTATGGTCCTGTATACCGTAGCTATGCCTATTGTATCATCCTCGCGCTGGACCAGATCTAATAGTTCCCTGGCGTTGGGATGGCTGCCTATGTTCCGAAGGAGCGTCTCGATGATAAGCCGCCTTTGATGGGTCATCCTGAAACCGCTTTTTCTAAGCCTTTCGAGGTAGTCTTCCACATGAGCTGAAATTCGCTCTTCTTCAATGGACGTCCTTTCCCTTTTCGCCATAATATCACCACCGGGGGCGGATTTTCGTCGGTACTTTCTTCTCGGCTTGTTGCCTCAGACGTTATAAAGACTATTATACAGGACACGGGACCACCAAAGAGCGAAAGAAGGGACATAGCCTGATGGATGGATCATTGGTGAAGTGGATCGTGGCGTTGGCAGCTCTTTTGGAAATAATGATTCATCTTGCCGAATGGCGTTTTCTCCAAGGGCTCCCTGAGAGCATTCCTCCGGAAACAGGCAGGTTTTTAAGCAACCCTTTTGTATGGAGAAGGTCTGTCTGCCTGGCCCGCGGAAAGACGGCGATCCGCCTTGGAATCACATCCAGCCTATATGCTCTGGTTCTTTACGTGCTTTTTACACCCCTTTTGGAAAAAACCGGTGCATGGGCGCTTGCCGTCATGGGCAGTCACGCTGGGGCTGGAGTCCTGATGGGAGCTCTTTCCGCCTTGGCCGCGTGGTGTGTCGTTTTGCCCTGGTCGTGGGCCCGGGTGTTCCTGGTTGAAAGAGACAGGCCTTCTACCCTGGGTGATGCGCGGCGTTTCTGGTATGACCAGTCGCTTTATCTTCTGCTGGCCGCGACTCTTTCGGCAGGTGCCCTTGGTGGTGCTGTATTCCTCTCTGAAGCCGCAGGCGGCTTTTTGGGGATTTACGTGGCGCTTGTTTTTGCGGAATTTCTGCTTGTATGGCTTTTCCCTGTTTTCCTGTTGCCCGTGTTCTTTCGGGTCAAGGATTTTCCCGAAGGAGCGCTCAAGGAAAAACTTCTTGAAATTTTCAGATCTGCAGGGCTGACACCACTAAAATTACAGGTAGTGGACACCTCCCAAAAGCCCATGCCTCCAAACGCCATGCTTTCCGGTCTTGGACGAGCCAGAAGGTTTTTGCTCGTCGACAGTTTGCTGAAGTCCAAAAGCGAGGAGGAGGTCGTTGCCATACTTGCCCATGAAGTTGGACATTGGAAGAAAGGTCACCAGACTCAAAGGTTTTTCATGGCAGTGTTTCTACAGGCTGTTCTTGTGGCGGTAATCTGGGTTTTGTCAGGAATCGGGCCACGGCCTGTGGCTCTTTTGAAAGGCGTTTTCGCCGCCCAGGCTCTTCTGGTGTTGGTTTTTCAACCCTTTATAATTCGCAAGATGCAAACCCAGGAGCTGGAAGCCGACGCCTTCGCGGCCGGCTTTGCTGGTGCCGTGGCGATGAAGTCGGCCCTTTTGGGGCTTGCCTCCCAAAACAGAGGATGGGCCCCATCCCACCTTCTTTACACTTTGTGGTATGAGGCCCATCCTCCTGTCCTCAAACGCCTTGAGGCGCTTGAGGAAATCGGACTCAGCGGAAAATAAGGTCCTTTCCGCCCTTGAACCTGATGGTGTACATCACGTTAATTCTTTTTGTCTCGCCACCTTTCATTTCGAGGCGCCATGTCAGGATCCCTTTGTCGTCCTTTTCGGAAGGTTCGGGATCGATGGAAACATTTTCAATCTTTATTTCCTCTTTTGCAGGTACGGGAAGTCTGTCCTGGACAACTATTTCCAGTGGTCTGTCCAGGCCGTTCGTTACGGTGATCATGTACCCTTTCTGAAGGCGGTCCTTCCCTATCCAGCTGCTTCCTTCCCGTGGGAGAAGTTCTTCCCGAGAAGCCGTTACAAGCGGGGTTTTACCGAAGGGTATTACCATCCTTTCGCCCATGCTTGCGGCCTCGAGAATTGTAGTTCCGGTCTGTTTGCCGTCGATGTAAAGGTCCGCCGCAGCTCTCAGGATGGCCCTGTCCAGCTCTTCTATGGTGGCCACAGTCCATGCCTCGTCAGCTATCTCCGGAACGCAGACCAGTTCCATCGACGCAGGAATTGAGAAAACGCCGATGTCGAGGTTGGTTTTGTCGCCCGAGCCAGGCACGAATCCAGAAGTTTCCATTCTGACATCGGAGAGGCCCTCATCAACCCGGCCGCTCAGTTCCGGCGCGGCGGCTTTCAGCATTTCAGTTCCTCGCATCTGAAGTTCTCCGGCATCGCGGAAAAAGTGTTCACGGTAGTCTACCACCAGGGGGTCGAGTTGCGGTGTCACGAGGTCCTGCCGTGGCCTTACGGTGTGCAGGGAAATGTCGCCGTTCCAGTCAAGTCCGGTTTTTTGGGATAAAACAGCCTGAAGGGTGCCTTCGATAAGGCCTGTCTCGCTGTTCAGGTAAAGTTGGTAGGCCGGCTGCCAAACCGCGTCGGAGGTCCATGCGAGGATACCTATGGTACCCTCGCCGACGGTTTCCAGAGTCAGGACCCTCATTTTGTCGTTTTCTCTCGGCAGGCGGGATTTCAGTTCTCCTTCGAGTATTTCGTATTGAGTCCTCGCATCTGAAAGCGCTTCCGTTGTTTCTGCTGTCTTGAGCGCTATGGTTTCTCGCTTGCTAAGGGCGCCGTCGATATAGGCTTCAAGGTCTCCCGGGCTCGAAATTTCGGGGACGGCCGCCTCGAGATGTTTTCGTGCCTGCTCCAGCGCCTCGAGCCTGGCGGAAAGACGGTCTTTTTCTGTCCGTGCCCGCTCGACTTCTTCGGCCAGATCCGCCAGGGCTGAGGGGACCCAACCGACCTGTGCCACGGTACGCATACTGCTGTCGAGAATGCGAGCTGTGCCTGAAAGCTGAAAGCGGATACTTTCGGGGTCAATGGTCAAGGGCAATTCGAGATCCACAGTTTTTCCCGCAGCGATTTCAAAATACATGATGGCTCCTGATGGATATACGTCGACGGCCTTCACTTCCGGTGTCCGCTCTCCCGCGCATGCCTGAACGGTCCCAAATAATGCGACAAGAGCAGCAAGGAAAAATATTTTTCTGTACATGAAACGGCACCTCTCTTCCTTTTGTGTCAAAAGTCGAACTTGCAACACTCTAAATTTATCATACATGAAAACCTGAATTTGAAGAGAACATATGTGTAAAGAGGCCTCTAGTGTACAATGTAGAAGTAACGAAACTTCTTTTTTGTTTTTGCGGGGTGCTCTTTTATGTTGAGATGCGGCATCATAGGACTTCCCCTGGCAGGGAAAACCACGATTTTCAATGTAATAACCCGCGCGGGCGCGGAGGTCAAGTCCTATGCGGGCGGAAAGACCGATCCCAACCGTGCGGTAGTAGAAGTCCCGGACGAAAGATTCGAGTCCTTGGTCGATGTATATGAGCCGAAAAAACGGGTTCCGGCAACAGTGGAGTTCGTCGACCTTGCCGGTTTGTCAAAGGACGCGAGCAAGGGGGCGGGCCTCGGTAACGCCTTTCTTTCTTTTGTGGCCGACAGCGATGCCCTCATTCATGTCATTCGGTGTTTCGATAATCCAGATGTTCCACATCCCGAAGAATCGGTAAATCCCGTAAGGGATTGGGAGATTGTGGAAATGGAGCTGGTTTTCCGGGATCTCGGGGTAATCGAAAACCGTCTTGGCCGCCTGAGCGAGAAAAAACGTCTCCAGCAGGAGGAACAAAAGGAAAAGGAGCTTCTGGAAAGATGCAGGTCACACCTTCTGGAAGAAAAACCTCTCAGGGAGCTGGAACTGAAAGAAGAGGAAGAAAAGGCCCTCAGGGGATTTTCCTTCCTTACTTTCAAGCCCGAGCTTATAGTTTTGAATTGCGACGAGACCCAAACGGGAGAGGATTCCATACCCTTATATGACCGATTAAATGAACTAGCCTCGGCCAGGGGGCTAAGGGTCGTCAGGATCTTCGGGCGTATGGAGATGGATCTTGTCGACCTCGACACCGAGTCCCAACGCGAGCTTATGGAAGAGCTGGGAATACCCGAACCAGGGCGCGAACGCCTGATTTCAGCTGCTTTCGACCAGCTGGGACTCATGTGCTTTTTCACCGTAGGCAAGGACGAAGTCAGGGCCTGGACCCTTCGGGAGGGATCCACCGCCCTGGAGGCCGCAGGGACCATACATACCGACCTGGCCAGAGGGTTTATAAGGGCCCAGGTCGTGCATTACGACGATTTCAGACGGGAAGGGTTTTCCATGGCAAGGTGCAGGGAAAGAGGGCTCCTTCGCCTTGAAGGGCGTGATTATGTCGTCACTGACGGCGATATCCTGGAAATTCGCTTCAACGTATAGCACAAGCTGTACAGGAGGAGAGTTGTCGAAATGAAGAATTTGCTCTTCGAACCTCTGGAAATAGGCCCGGTAAGACTGGAAAACAGAGTTGTTGCGGCGCCCGTCGCTACCGGGACGTCGACACGGGAAGGTTTACCCACGGCCGACACGCTTGCAGCCCATGCACTGATCGCCGAAAGCGGCGTAGGCCTCTCCGTGGTCGAACATCATGCTGTCCACAAGGATGGGAGAACGCGACTCCGGCAGCCTCTTCTGGATAGAGAGGAAGTAATACCTTATCAGCGCAAGCTATACGAGGTTTACGCTACTGCCAATTGTCCAGCTTTTATACAGCTGAACCACGCAGGGTCTTTGATAAACGACGAGGAAATGCTCAACGGCAATTTCATCCCCTATGGTCCTTCCCCGATAAGGCATCCTTACTGCCATCTCTATGTGATGCCCAGGGCCATGGCGATCAAGGAGATAGAAGCCGTAACAGCACAGTTTGCGGAGGCCGCGAAATTAGCCTTGCGGGCGGGCTATCCGGGAGTCGAAATCCATGGGTGCCACGGTTTTCTCATAGGTCAATTTTTGAGCCCGCTGACGAATCACCGCTCAGACCGTTATGGTGGTGAGATAAAAAACAGGGCGAGACTGCTTTTTGAAATTTACGAGGCGGTCCGCGACAGTATCCCTGGGGAAAACCCTGTTGCTGTGAGACTTGGCGTGGCCGATACAATGCCTCAAAAACCCCCTGCAGGACTTACTGTAGAAGAGTCGAAATGGGTTGCCCGGGAGCTTGCAGCCAAAAAGGTGTCTCTGCTGGATTTGTCGGGTAACCTGTGCGGTTATGAAGGAACCGGCAACGCCTATTTCGCTCCCTATGCCGAGGCCATCAAGGAAGTCGCAGGCAGTGTACCGGTAATTTGCACGGGCGGTATCAACGATGCGGAAACGGCGGAGAACCTGCTCCGCGAGGGAATTTGCGACCTTGTCGGGCTAGGGCGCATTCTGAGAAGGGATCCTGAAACGGTAAACAAATGGAGTAAAAAGCGCCGGTAGGCTCCTTACATTTATGGCGGCTTGGCAATGCTTTTGCCACTGTGGGTTTCAGAGGCTCGTCCAGCTTTTAAATCCTCTCCCTACGACTTCGGAAGCGTCTGAAATAACCATAAAGGCTCCCGGATCTTTGCTGGAGAGGAAACGTTTCAATTCCATTGTCTGTCGGGGTGTGAGCAGGCAGAAAACGACACGTCGCGTGGCGTGTGTAAATCCGCCTTCTCCGTAAAGGATGGTCACTCCCCGCCGGAGTTCCTTTGTGATGAAAGACGAGACTGCTTCAGGTTCGTCGCTTATGACGAAAACCTGCCTTCTCCTGTCGAAGGAGCGCAGTACGTTGTCCATGACAAGACCGTTGGCGAAGATGCTGACGAGCCCGTAAATCGCCCCTTCAAGCCCTACCACCGCCACTGATACCGAGAGAATAACCAGGTTTATATAAAAGGTGAATCTACCGACTTCGATGCCGTACCGTTTGCGTAGAGCAATCACTATGATGTCGGTGCCGCCGAGGGAGCTTCCGGCTCTTAACACCAACCCTCCGCCAAGGCCCTTCACCACGCCGGCCAGGATGGCGACAAGGAGCATTTCGTCGAGGTCGGGGTAAGGCACGTTTTCAAAAAGCTTCATGAGCAAAGAAAGGAGAAATACGGAATAAACGGTCCATCCCACAAAGCGTATTGAAAGCTCGCGGAGGCCCCAAAGAAGCAACAGGGCGTTTGCTCCTGCGACGACCCAGGCCGGCGAGATGCCGAAGACATAATTGGAGAGTACGGCGATGCCCGAAACCCCGGAATCGGGCAAACGATAGGGTATTGTCAAAGCCATGATGCCGAAGGCCACTACGATGGTACCGAAGGTAACCGTCAAAAAGGCGGGCGCTTCGCGCCGGATAGTCGCGAGGGCCGTGGCAATACCACGCTTTAGGGCATCAACCAACATTTTTGCGTCATCTCCTTCCAGACGACATAGTCTAGACGACTTTATGTGTTTATAGCAAGTCTGCCCGGCAAGCAAAAAAGTCGTGTTACAATGTAGGGCGATTCCAGCAGAAGGAGGCAACTTGACATGCAAAGACAAATAAGCCTTGATGAGCTTTTGTCCATTCTGGTGGCGCGGATGGACAGTCTCGCCTACAGTGACGAGAACCAGAAGACGAAACTCAACATCATTAGCCGCGCCCTGTACAAAAAAGGGCTCATCGAGGATGAGGATATCATCGAATCGGTCCGTGAAGAGCACCGTATCCTCAAAGAGCTAGGGGCGATTTCGGAGTTGCCCTCGGAAGAGGTAGTGCAGGCCATAGCCGACAGCATTCTCCAGTGGATAAAAGGCGACGTGGAGAAGATCATCCAAGCGATGGAAGAATATGAAACGAAGCTACAGGAAATGATGCAAAAAGAGCAACAGGCGTCGAAGCCGAAGATAGATATCGCTTCACCTGCTATCCTGGAACAGCTCGACAAATTGAACAAGGGAAAAGGCGGCGGAGGAAGCAAGCTGATCTATTGATGAAGAAACAGTAACCAAAATCAACAAGGCTGGGGCAATTGCATGCCCCAGCCTTTTACGTCGTCGACCGAAAATTGTGAACCTCGGCGGCGAGATGCATTTTCATCCGACGCGCCAGCGCGTTACCTGGTGCTTTCTCAAGAGTCAATCTGGCGGACTAAATGCTTGCCCTTCATCCTGTAATTTTTCATCGGGCCGTCCTGTTTTAACCCCGGATCCGTGTGCCTTGCCGGCCTTTCTTTATGACAGTTCCGATCCCGGACGATAGATAAGGACGGAACAATGCGCGTAGCGGGCTACAGTAGAAGCCGTGCTGCCCACTACCAGGCGCTCGATGGCACTGTGTCCACGATATCCAGTCACAATGAGGTTGTAGTCGTGCTCTTTGGCGAAACGTATGATAACGTCCCCGGGATTTCCCTCCAGAACATGGATATCACATTCCACATGTCGCAGCTCGGGATTTTTTGCCTCGGACTGCCGGATATAATAAAGAAGCCGTTTCCTGGCGATCTGGGAAACTTCCTGATCTATCCCTTCCCGGGGGACCCATGGTTCATAGCCTTTGAAGAGATAGGGATGAGGAACCACGTGCAGGAAACTGGCGCTGACGTCCAGACGGGCCGCAAGGTTCAAACCGTAATCGACGACCTGCTCTCCCATGCGGCTCAGGTCGACCGCTACGAGCATCTTTCGGGGCATCGTCCGTCACCTCCTGACGCTCTTTTTAGTTATGCACAATAATATATTATCATGTTGAACGATCTGCGAAAAGAGCGGGTATTTCTACCTTGAGGTAAAATGAAACCATTTGTCGTGCCTGGAATCGGGGGGGTGGCCTGGTGAAGTTTTTATGGATCCTTTTGAGCGGATACCTGGGAGCATGCATGGCTTCTTTCATCAATGTGGTCGCGCTGAGGACTATCCATGGAAGGTCCTGGTGGGGGGCGGAGCGTTCCCGGTGTGAAGAATGCCGACAAGTTTTGAGGCTTCCCGATTTGATCCCCCTGTTTTCTTACCTGTGGCTTGGTGGCAGATGCAGGTATTGTGGCAACCCTTTTTCAGCAGGTTATTTCATGGTCGAAGTGGCCGGGGCATGCATCGGAGCGGCCATTGCATGGAAGTGGGGCCTTTCATGGGCTTCCTGCGCGGGGTTTGTCCTGGGATATGGGTTGTTGCTGAATTCCCTGACTGATATTTATTCCGGCTATGTCTACGATTTTTATGCCTGGATTCCCGGCGCCACGGTTTTTTTGATGCGTTTTGCCGGTGGAACGGAAGCTCTTTTGGATGGTCTGGCAGGAGCGGCGCTCGGTTTTGGCTTTATTGCGGCGGTTATACTTGTAAGCAAAGGCGGCATGGGATGGGGAGATGCCGGCCTGACCGGCGGGATGGGTGCCGCGCTCGGATGGAAACTGGCCATAGTCGGGATCTATTTCGGCCTTATGATCGGTGGTTTGACCGCCCTGGTACTTCTTTTATCGAAAAGAGTCACCCGGAAACAGGCTCTTCCCCTGGTCCCCTTCCTGGCCCTTGGCGGCATGGTCGCCCTTTTGGCGGGCCCGGTGGTTTTAGGATATTTCGGTATCGAGGCGGGTTGGCCCTGGGTGCAGTAAAGGTGCCAGGCGGTCTGTCATCTGTTCGAGTGGATGGGCTGAAGAGCGACCGTACATGGTGCGGAAGGCATGGTCTGCACCCTCTATCGTTTCAAAGATCTTTCGTCCCTCCGGGAGCGGAACTAGTTCGACTATTCTCCTGCAGGCGGCCTCGGAAAAGGTTTCATCCATGCTGCCTCGGAAGGAAACGAAAAATTTCGCCGAAATTCGCCCCGCCGCCTCGTGCAGGATTTTTACAGGGGGCATGGAGTCAAGTATAGGGAGCTTGAGAGAATCTTCCGCTTCAGGGCGAAGGCTGTCTCCACTTCCGCTGGTTATGATCCCCTTGATGGGGAAATCGGGTTTGGGCACAATTTTTTTATAAGCCTTCAGGACTGTCTCCGAACGGCCACCTGCCGCCGTAACGGCGTGAATCCCGCCCAGCGAGAACCCCCAGATCCAGGGGGCTTTATCAGGGTAAAGGGAATGGACGAAACAAAGGCCTTCAAGGACGTCTGCGTGATCATCGGCGAAGGTTTTTCCTCTAAAAGCCGCCCAGGCCCAACTTTCACGGTCGTCTCCGAAGGTTTCACGGTCCCGCCTGAGTCGGCTTGTCTCTATAGTTACCGCTACAGCCCCCAGGCGGTTGAGCATTCTTGAAAGACGGCCGTACTTGTTTTCGCAGGACATGTCCGCACAGCCGTGAACCCCGTGCAACAGTATCACCAGGGGAGCTTCCATCTGACTGTTACGAGGTTTTAAGACACAAACCCTGACGGTTTCGTCCCCGAAATGTCCACGAACGCAGTGTTCACTTATGGTTTCGTCCATCCCTAGACAAGTCCTTACTGCGTTTTCGTCATGATATTTTCGAGTTCCCGGAGAACCGGAAGAATCCGGCTGTCCGAAGCAGGTCGTTCCAATGCCTCCGGAGCGGTCACGGGGCCGCCCCAGTAAGCTGCATTGGCGTTCCTGTCCACGCGGACCACCGCTCCTTCCAGGCTCATGCCGGCGAAAAGCCCCTTCGCTATGGTATAGCTGTAGATGGAGGCCTTGAATCGGGTATCGGTCCCGGCCTCGGTATGGCGCCCCACGGGACCCGCAGCCACGGATAAATCTCCGCTGAGCTTTACCTGGTCGGCCATGAAACCCTTGACTCCTTCGTCGTTGGTTATCACCAGCACCAGGCCAATGGACTGAACCCCAATCTGGAGGCCAAATGAAGCACCGCTGATTGAAACGAAATTGGGGCCTGACCATTTCCCCGTCGAAGGATCTCGCAGCAACATGAAACCGTCACCGTGTTGTCCGCCGAGCATAAGTCCCACCTTGATTACCGAGGGGAAAACGGCAACTCCCCTGGCATCGGAAAGAAGCTTGCCCATGCGCCAGGAATCTTCCTCGGAAGCCATTTCCCGGAGTATTGATATGGCTTTGTCTATTCGCTCCTGGGGCGTGGCACTGGCGAAAGCCGGTGTGGACCAAAACGCGAAAAGCCCGACGATGATAGACATAACCATGAGATTTCGTAAAAACATTTTGCTTGTACCCATTGGGATCACTCCTTATACTGGTTCACATAAAGTTTATCACACATGCGGTGTGACGGGAGTAGAAAAAGGGGTGAAAGTCATGCCTGAGGTTATCGGGTGGCTCGAGGAACAGGGTTTGCTTAAAATGTTTGAAACATTACCTGAACAATTGGAGCTGCCCATGCTGGCAGGGCGTTTCGACGAAGGGGATATTACGGTTGAAGCGGTCGGTGAACAATTTTGTCGGCTTTTTGAAATATCCCGGCCGAAAAAAGCGTTATTAGCGGAAGAGCTTTTCGAAGGAAAGGTCTATCCCCTGAATTTGGAACCTTTCCGGCAAGCCCTGAAAAAGGAAGGCTGGAGTCGAAATAATTGGGATATTATCCCGGGTGAAAAGGAGATTTCTTGTATCTGCTGTTGTGACGCAAAGGGGTACTTTTTCGCTGCGATCGAAGACAGAACGGAACAGGTAATAAACTGCCGCCTTTTCGAGGTTCGGGACAGAATGCTCGAGATGATGGAATTGTACGAGGCCAGGGACTTGATCACGGAAATCCTGAAGGAAACGATCACTTTGCTAGACGTGGACTGGAACGGTGTTTTCCTCTGGGACGACGCTCAGGGACGATGGATGCTTTCCATGGATAAGGCTAAGGATACCTTGGGAAGCAGTTCTTCTCAATCGTTGCTCACTTTCGCGCTGGAACTGGCTGAGACGCCCGATGGTCCAGTGCCTTATGCCTTCGGAGAATTGGAAATATCTGAAGGCAACCGATGGACGATTCCCTGGAAAGAGAACGCGGGAAAATGGAAGAGCTTCATGAAGGCTGCAGGCGTCGGTTCACTATCGGCTGGAGTCCTGTTGACGGGAAGAACGCCCGCTGTGCTTGTCAGCCTCTCAAGGCGAAGCGGGGGATTTGCCCGAATCAATGGCGAGGTTCTAAAAACCTTCTGGCCGGTTATGATTTCGCTTTTCGAAAGAAACAGGGCCGTAGAAGGCATAGCAAGTCTGTATCCCAGGGACCCGGTAACCGGACTGTATGCTTCATCCATGTTCAAGCGTATTGTTTCCACAGAAATGGACCGTTCCAGGAGGTACGGCTATCCCCTTTCTTTCATCGTCTTGAAAGTATCGAATATGAAAGATCTTGTGAAAAAAGGTGGTTCCAAGATAGAAGACGAAACGATTCGAATTATCGCCAGGCAGGTTTTGGGAAGCGTTCGGAACGTGGATATCGCAGGCCGTCTCGATGATTCAGTCCTTCTCCTTATGCCCCATACACCGCTGGAAGGAGCGCAAAAAGTCGCGGATCGGCTAAAGGAAAGTATGAAAAGCCTTTCACCCGTTCCCGACTTGTCCCTCGACACGAAAACACAACTTGCAGTTTTCCATGAAGGCCTTTTTGAACCGGAAGATTTTCTTGCCCGGATTGGACTATGAAAGAACCGGACCGGGGCTAAAGGTTTTTGAATCGGCTTAAAGCTTCTGACAGCTGGTTTTCGGGAGGGACACGCAGTCTCACGGAATTTTCGCCCAGGTGCAGGTACCCTCTGCCGGGTTCGCTTGAGATACCCTCTGCGACAAGGCGTTCATGGAGGTTTCCTTTTCGCTGCGATAAAAGAAATATCGGAGTGTCGGGATGAGTGTCCGCCACTTCAAATTTCTCTTTTTTCCCCAGAATTCCGATAAGTGCCTTTTTGCTTTCCCTGACGTATTTTCTCGTTCTTTCAAGGAAGGCCCTGTCTTTCAAAACCTCGGCGGCACAGGTTTCCGCAATGGTGTTTACCGAGAAGGGTGGTTGCAGACGAGAAAATATTTCCAGTAGCTCCGGGTCTCTTATGACTCCATACCCGATGCGCAGTCCGGCAAGCCCCCAAGCCTTGGAGAACCCCCTCGTGACGATACAGTTGGGGTAGTCGATGTTAAGGGCTGATTCCTCCATTGGAAGATAGTCTCCATAGGCCTCGTCGACTATAACCCAGCATCCCCGGTTCAGGCATTCGCTTATTATGTTTTTGAGGTCCGCAAGGGGGAGGAATTGTCCCGTAGGATTGTGCGGGCGGTCTATGTAAAGAACGTGGGGTCTGATGTTGACGGCCCTCATCCATTCTTTTTCCCCCGCGGAATATAGGGGTGCCTTTAGCACAACGGGGTGGTACCGAACGCTGTTCAGCATGGCCTGGATTGGAACATCCGTAAACTGCGGGCAGATGCCGGAAAGGAGCGAACCGGGCGGAAGGAGCAGACGGATGAGGGTGATGAGAATATCGATGGAACCGTGGCCTACAAGTACAGAGCCCTCATCAATGCCTGAAATCCCGATATAATCAGCTATGGCTTTTCGAAGCGCTTCCGCCGTCGGCGAGGGGTATTCACAGATCGCCATTTCGGCGACACCCTCAAGCACGTTCCGGAGCGAGGGGGGAAAACCCAGTGGGTTTGTTCCGAGCCCGCAATCTATAAGGCGCTTGTCGCTGTTTTCGTGCAACAGGCTTTTATCCCGGGCTACATAGCTTCGGTGCGCTACTTCGAGTATATGCCTGGGTAGTCGGCCTCTCCACATTGAAGTGATCCCCCTGTTTTAGAGATATGGATAATTATAACCCTTAAATAAGGCGGTCGACGTAGTGATATGCTATAATACAAGCGTGTTGGACGGGGTGTTTTGGGCCCTGCGCTGTTCGTGAACATGGTGAAGAGCCTTGAGCCAACACTCGACCCGCGGAGGTCGCTTTCCGGATCGGCAGAGGAGGCTTCAGCCGACCAAGCTCAGATCCGGTAGACTTCCACATAATAGGATCGGGTCAAGGCCTTCGTGTCACGGCAGCCGCGGGGAACCCTTCACAACAAAAGGGGTATGGGGCCTTAAAGGCTCTCATACCCTCTTTTTCTTTAAAATCTTTCGTCCTTTGTGTCTTGCGCGGAGGTGCTGCATGTCCGTCGTATATCCTCCTTTCTGGCATCCTGTTCTTTCCGAGGGATTCATACTCGATTGGGATGGTGTGCTGGCCGATACCAGGCTGGATTTTCAGGGTATCCGAGACAAGTATTTCGGGGGTCGGAGAGTCCCGTTAATCGAATCAGACCACCTGCTGACGCCAGAAGAGAGACTGTCTCTTGAAAAGGACCTGTACGAACTCGAAATGGAAGGAGCTTCCAGGGCGACTCCCGTTCGGGGGGCTTATGAACTTCTGAGCTGGCTTGAAAAGAAGCGAATACCCTGGGCCGTGGTCTCCAGGAATTGCATGGATGCGATTCGTGAGGCTGCGCGGCATTGTGGCATAAAGCTGCCAGAAAGTGTTTTTTCCCGCGACGGAGGGGCCCTAAAGCCGGACCCAAAAGCCCTTTGGGCTGCGGCGGATGCGATCGGCGTCCCCGCAGACAAGTGCGTAGTCGTCGGCGATTACCTTTATGACCTATACGGTGCCCGAAGGGCCGGAATGAGGTCGGTGCTGGTAGAACGGCAGGAAGAAGATTGGCTCCGCTGGACTGATGTTGCCTTCGAGCGGTTGATGGACCTGGTTCTTTCGTTGGAGCGCCCCGAACCCTTGGTCCCCTGGGAATATAAGGATATAGTCTCACAAAGAGGAAATCGATGGCTTGAAAGGGCCTGGCGCCTTGAACTTCGGGTTCCGAAAGAATCGCCGGAAGCCCTTGTTGTTGCGTTAAAAGCAGCTGGACTGGGCGCGGGTTGTCTTATCATCCACTCCGACGAGATAATTTCAGTTGGGCACTGGGCCGAGACTCCCTTTCTGTCGAGGGATTGGACGGGAAGGCTTGTTGTGGAGTGTCTGGAACGATTCCTTCGTGAGCGTTTCCCCCAGCTTGAAATTCGTCCGGGAAACGAAGGACTGCTTCTGCCTCCGAGTGTAGATGAAATCGACGAATTTATTGCAGAGGTGATTGGATGAACCGGGAACGAAGCCTTTGGGATAACCAGGAAGAAGAGGCTTCGAAAAAACCGCGGAAATGGGAAATACCTCTTGCAGAACGCATGCGGCCGGAAAAACTGGAAGACTTCGTGGGGCAGCCGCGCCTTACGGGGCCGGATTCTTCCCTGGCGAAACTTCTTCGTTCCGGCAAAGTGCCAAGCTGTATTCTCTATGGTCCCCCCGGAGTCGGCAAGACTACCCTTGCCAGGATAATGGCAAACGAGACCGGACGGGAGTTTCTCGAAGTCAACGCCGTGACGGCCAACGTGGCCGCCTTGAGAGGGCTGGTAGAGGATGCCCTGGGGCTGAAAAGGCAGACAGGGCTTGCCGCCGTGGCTTTCGTAGATGAAATTTATCATTTTAACCGCCAGCAGCAGAACGTACTTCTGCCCTATGTCGAAAGAGGCGACTTGGTCCTGATGGGGACCACCACGGAAAACCCATGGTTTGAAATAAACAAGACCCTGCTTTCCAGGATGGTGGTCTTGGAGCTCCATCCACTGGACGTCGATTCCCTTGTCCAGTTGTTGCGAAGGGCTCTGGAAGACCCGGAAAAAGGTATAGCCGATCTCGGCATAAAGGCACAGGATGGAGTTTTGGAGGAAATCGCGAGACTTTCCGGGGGAGATGCGAGACAGGCTTTGCTTCGTCTTGAGACGGCGGCTCTTGCCGTGGCCGCTTCTGGCGGGAGCTTGCTGGAAACGGAGCATATCCGCAGCCGGACCCATGGCGCCTTTTTGCGTTACGACAGAGATCAGGACGAGCATTACAGGATAATCTCCGCAATGATTAAAAGCCTCAGGGGCTCCGATCCGGATGCGGCTGTTTATTGGCTTGCAAGGCTCATTGCGGGAGGTGAGAACATACGCTTCATCGCCCGTCGACTTTTGATTTTCGCAGCGGAGGACGTGGGGCTGGCCGATCCCGGGGCCATCAACATAGCCGCTTCAGCGGCATATGCCGCAGATATGGTGGGATTGCCCGAAGCCAGGATCATACTTTCAGAAGCCGTAATCTACCTTGCATCGGCTCCCAAGAGCAACAGCGCCTATATGGCCGTCGACAGGGCGATGAAGGCCATAGAAGGGGGCGACATACAGGAAATACCTCCGCACCTCGATCCCCATGGCACAGGATACAAGTATCCCCATGACTTTCCGGGGCACTGGATCCCCCAACAGTATTTAAAAGAAAGCCGACGTTTTTATTATCCAGGTACAATTGGGGCCGAAAAAAACATGGCGAAGCGACTGGCGCGGTTCTGGCGGCGTTTTCGCCAGGACGGCTCAACGGATTAAGATCATTTCTAACCTTTTGTCAGTTGCCGTGGAGGAAGCGGTATGCCGCGAGCCCGACGTGCTCCCGCAGTCCAAGAATGGTTCCATGTAGCGAATCTGGAAGAAAGTCGAGAGCATCCAGAGGCCGTTTGTCAGCAAATCGGCCGACAGGCCAGGGGAATATCCCGACATTTTGGAGGTTTTGCCCGGCGCACCAGATGCTTCGCTTCATGTGGAAGGCGTTTGTGACGACTATGACGGCATCGAATCCGTAAATATCAATGAGCTCGGCGGATTTTTCGAAATTTTCCCAGGTAGTCCTGGATTCCTCTTCAAGCAGAATCGTTCCTTTAAAACCCATTTCTCTCAACGTCTTTGCCATGGCCCGGGCTCCCGAGATGTAGTCGGAGCCGGTAGGCCTGGTTCCTGTAAGCAGTATAGGCCATTCGTGGGTTTTCGCGAGAGAGAAGGCGCCCATTACACGCTGTAGCGAATAAGGCCCCGGCTCGACATCCTCTTGTCCCTCGCCGTATCTGCTTCCGCCTCCCAGAACCATAACCACGGGGTTTCCGGCTTCCGGAAGCGACGGCTTGAAAGATTCCTCCAGTGGGGCCAGTATGAGTCTTTCGCCTAATGGGGTTGCAAGGATCCAAAGGATTGTTGCAAAAACCAGGAGGCAGGACCCGAGAAATGGTTTACGCGGCTTTCTGAAGGCTAAAATAGACAAGAAAAGGGCTATGGAAGCGAAAAGCCCCGGCGGGACAAGGGCGCTTTTCACTAGTTTGTAGAAAAAGAAGGTCAGTTCCATAGGGCTTTCTCCTCCGCATCATCCAGGCGCAAATCGACGGTTGTGAAATATGGCTAGCGCTTTCTCTCCGCAGTCTTTTCGGGGTGGTTGCGCAGATACTGAACCAGGCCTTCCCGTGACCTTTCGAGATGGATGCGCATGAGACGTTCCGCTTCCGGGGCGTCGCGCTTTTTTAACGCATCGATGATTTTCACATGGTCTTCGGCCAGGATCGTCAGGGAAAGGTTCTCGACTGAATAATGACGGCAGAGGTTTACAAGGTCCGCTATGTTTTTAAGCATGATGTCGAGATACTTGTTGCCAGAAGCTTCGTATAGCATGGAGTGGAATTTGCTGTCTTCTTCCAGGTAATGGCTGGATTCCGTACTGTCGTCCATGGAAGCGAAGACGGTCCTGTATCTTTCCAGTTCACTCAAGGGAGGATTTTCCGCCACGAGGCGCACTGCAAGCACCTCGAGGTGTGCCCGAAGTTCATAAAGGTCCGATGCGTCTTCTATCGTCGGTAGTGCCACGTAGGCGCCCTTTCGAGGCTCAAGCGTGACAAGTCCTGTCTGCGCTAGCTGGCGGATGGCTTCTCTGACGGGAGTTCTCGAAACCGCCAGCTTGTCCGCAAGCTCAACCTCCGAAAGGCGTTCTCCAGGTTTGATGATCCCCTCTACAACGGCTTCTTTTATCTTTTCGTAAACTATTTGTCTGAGATCGACGTTTCGTGTTGGCGAAAGAGGGTTTTTTGCCATGGTCACTGTTCTCCTCTCGAGAAAAACTGGGCGACGTTTTCGTATACTACGCTCATTATACACAAAACATCTCCGTTTCACCTCGAGAAAAGAACGCGGAGGGTCATTTTTTTTCGCAATCTTTGGTGATCTTGTCGGTCCATAGCGACAAGGCGTAGATGGCGTCGGAAATCCTGTTGATGTAAGCGTAAGTACCTTCGTCTATCTCCTGGTTTCTGAAAAGCTTGACGGCGGTCCTTTCTGCTCGCCTAGCTATGGTCCGGGCCATGTGAAGGGCGGCTCCCGGCAGGGTGTCTCCGGGCCGGACGAATCTAGCTGTTTCTCCAATTTCGTTCTTGACCCGCTCTACGATCTTTTCCAGGGGAGTGGGGGATGGTTCTTCCAGGCCGGGGTAAAGCGCCAGATAACCCATAACAAGACCAAGCTGGTCTTCGACCTTGTAAAGCTCGTCGGCGATTTCGCCGGAACAGCTGGTAGCTCGGGCAAGGCCTATAGCCGCCTGGCATTCGTCCAGGGTGCCGTATAGTTCGACCCTGGGATGATCTTTGGGCACTCTCTCGCCGTTTCCCAGACTCGTCGTTCCCCTGTCTCCGCCTTTTGTCGTTATCCACGGAGGACTCATGAATTTCACCTCGCCAAGTTTCTTGTATTACTGCTTATGTTGCATTGTATCATCACGGGTTGCTAATAACGCAAAAGGAGCGCTGACGGACGCGCTCCTTTTGCGTTGTCTGTTTTGAGTAACCTTCGGGCGTTGGTTTTACATACCGCAGCCGTTGCAGTCGCAACAGTTGCAGCCTCCGCCGCCCATGGCCTCCATGGCGGAGAAGGCGACTCTGAGGAGGCCGTCTGTTACAAGCCCCGGGGGCACGGCCTGGTAGGATTGCCCCTCGAGCGAAATACTTCTGCATTGTCCTTCACCGCAGGAACAATCTTCCATTTTCGATTCCGCCCCGATCAAGTCCTCCAGGGGCGTCTCTTCAAGACCCAGTTCCGGACAGGCCAGGGTAATGAGATTCGTGCGGTCACTTTCAGCGTCATCTTTTCCCGCGGCCGGTTCTTCCCTGACGATTACCTGGAAGCCGATCTTTTCCATCTTGGGCCCCATCTGCCTGAGCAGCGTCTCGATGGTTTTCCTTGTCTCGATGACCGGGTCGCATGTATCTTCCCCAGCTGCGTAGTGCGTCAGTATTATTTTGTTCATGGTTGTCTGCCTCCTGATCATATGTTCTTTTTCGGAACTACGAAAATTCCCTTCACGTCCACACAGGTGTTACCCGCTTCGTCCAGTATGCGGGACCGGGTATGAATCTTCCTGCCGTCTGTTTTCGTTACGGTACCAACAGCTTTATAGGTCCCGCCGGACTTTACTGGGCGCAAATACCGCACCGACATGCTTGCCGTGAACCCGAAAGTGCCTGTGGATTGCTTGAGTGCCCAGGACATGGCGTCGTCGGCAATAGCTGCAAGGATGCCTCCGTGAACAATGCCCTCGAAACCGCACCAGTCAGATTCGGGTTTGAAGGGAATTTCCGCCCGTTTCTCCTCGGGATCCCAGTAGACGGTTATTCCGAGAGCTTTGGGGTTTTTTCCGCTCTGGTCACAGACGAAACAACCGTCTGAACCTTTCATTTTTTCCAGGGACAAAGGTATCTCCTCCCGTTTTTAATTCCCGGACATTGTACTTCGATCCCCCGGGAAAAACCAGGACGGCAGCCATTTTATTGCGGCTGCCGTCCTGGTTGGAAGAAAAGCCAGGGGCTCCTCGCCCAAAGATCTGGCCCGAGTTATTTGTCTTCCTTTTTCTCTCCACCGCAGGAGGAATCTTTTTTCTCCTCGCCACAGCAAGGTTTCTTTTCTTCTTCTTTTTTGGGTTTACCACAACAAGCCATGGTTACGCCTCCTTTTTGTAGTATTGTGGGTATTATATCACACATTTCCTTCGGTGTGAATTATCCCACTGAAGTGCTTATCTGCGGCTTGATCTTCGGGGGGCAAAGCGATATTTTTAGGCCGCATCTTAAGCGATCCTCCTAAAAAGGAAATCAGTAAAGAAGGAGTGCGCCCATGAAAATATCGATCGTCCAGATGGACATTGCGCAAGGAAAGACCGTGGAAAACGCGAATAAGGTGGCCGCCATGGTCCGCAAGGCCGCGGAGGAAAAGCCCGATGTCATACTTCTTCCGGAAATGTGGAACACCTCTTACTCTTTCGAAAACCTGGGCGAAATCGCAGACCCCGGCGGCAGGGCCACGGAAGCTCTTTTGGCCCCGATCGCAAGAGCTTCGGGCGTCAACATCGTGGCCGGTTCAGTGGCCAACAAGTCGGGAAGCAAGGTCTTCAACACGCTTTTTGTCTTCGATCGTGGAGGCAGGAGAATTGCGGAATACAGCAAGGTTCATTTGTTCAGGCTTATGGATGAGCACCAGCATCTTTCCGGCGGCGATTCCCTTTGCCGTTTTGAGCTCGACGGAATACCCTGCGGTGCAGTCATCTGTTATGACATCCGTTTCCCGGAGATGGCAAGGTCTCTTGCGCTTTCGGGATGCAAGCTGCTTTTCGTCCCGGCCCAATGGCCCAAACCCAGAATAGATCATTGGCGCAAGCTCCTCATGGCTCGGGCCATCGAAAACCAGATGTACGTTGCCGCCTGCAACCGTGTTGGTAACGAAGGGGACAATGAATTTACAGGCCACTCAATGATCGTAGACCCTTGGGGCGAAATTGTCGGAGAGTTGCCCGATGGAACGGAAGGAATCCTTTGCAAAGAAGCAGAAATCGGCAATGTGGACGTAATCCGGCGTGAAATCCCTGTTTTTCAGGACAGGAGACCATCGGTGTACGACCTGCGATAAACTATCGGTCGCCTTCCAGGGCGATTGCCCTTTTTAAAAATTTCTGAGGAAACAATCCTTTTTCGAAGAGATTATTTTTGAGGAAGTCGTGAGGTTGACAAATTGCGAGAGCGACAACAAAATAGTTCCTGCGCCGGAGTGGCGGAATGGTAGACGCAGCGGACTCAAAATCCGCCGGGCTTTGAGCCTGTGGGAGTTCGAGTCTCCCCTCCGGCACCATTAAAGCGTTAGAGGGTTCGGGAAAAACTCCCGGGCCCTTGTTTTTTGTCTTAAAAGATGTCTTGTGCTTTTGTTCAAGCCAAGCTCTACATACTTTTTGCCGGACGCTTTTAGAAAAGGTCTTTGACTTTGTGAATGAAAAAGCGTATTATTTTTCCGGGATATCGTAACACGGATGTCTCAAATACCTTCGGAAGGCGGAGTTCGCATGTCTCGATGTTTGAAACTGTTTTCTTTCCTCGCCTTGATATTCTTTTTTTGCCCCCCTGCTTTCGCGCATTTTCAGGTAATACTTCCTGGTGATTCGATAATATCCCACGGCGAAAACCGTTCCGTTTACCTGAGACTGGAGTTTACCCATCCCTTTGAGCAAATATTGATGGACATGGAAAAACCCATTTCGTTCGGCCTTTTGGCCCGGGGCGAAAAAACAGACTTCCTTCCATTGCTGGAAAAAAGATCGACAAGCGAAGGACTTAAATCGTGGGAAAGCGCCTTCGAGATCAAACGCCCCGGTGATCATATATTCTACGTGGAACCTGTCCCATACTGGGAGCCTTCTGAAGGATGCTATATCATCCATTACGCCAAGACCGTTGTGAACGCCTTCGGCATGGAAGAAGGCTGGGACGAACCCGTCGGACTTCGTGCGGAGATAATACCCTTGACGCGGCCTTACGGGCTTTGGGAAGGAAACCTTTTCACGGGACGTTTCATCGTGGATGGCAAGCCGGTGGGAAACGCCTATGTTGAAGTGGAGTTTTACAATACGGACTCAAAGGTCAAGGCTCCGTCGGACCCCTTACTAACCCAGGTTACACGGACCGACGATAAGGGCGTTTTTTCCTGGGCTATTCCATGGGCCGGATGGTGGGGTTTCGCGGCCCTGACCGAGGCGCCCGAAAGGATGAAAAGCCCCTCGGGTGAAGAAGCTCCGGTCGAACTTGGAGCGGTTATCTGGGTGTATGCAGAAAAAGCGAGGTAATATTCTTGCACATTGCTGAAGGCGTTCTATCCGCACCGGTGCTTGTCGCAGGAGCAGCTGTCGCCTTGACAGGCACCGCCTACGGAATAAAAAAGTTGTCCTTTGAGGCGGTCCAGAGGTGCGGGATCGTCTCCGCGGCTTTGTTCGTATGCTCGTTAATTCACGTTAACCTTGGAGTCTCAAGCGTTCACCTTATCCTAAACGGCCTGGGAGGTATATTGTTGGGGTTCTCCCTTTTTCCGGCTTATGTCGCGGCCCTTTTGCTGCAAGCTGTTCTTTTCCAGTTCGGAGGACTTGTCGTTTTGGGCGTAAACACTACGGCAATGGCTCTGCCGGGGGTTCTTTTCGGCCTGGTAGGACGATATCTTTTAAAAAAGCGTGTCTCTCCAGCGTTTTGCGGTTTTTTGGCCGGCTGCGGCGGAGTTATAGGTGCTGCCGTGGGTGTATCGGCCGCCCTGGCCTCGCAAGGTGAAATTTTCCGGTCGACGGCATTCGTATTGATTAGTGCCAATATGCCGGTAGCGCTTGTCGAAGGTGTGATCACGGCGTTTATTGTCTCCTCGATATGGAAGGCCGCGCCGAGGTTTTTGGGAATTCAAGATGACGGGAGCAGTGGCGACATATGAAGCTTTCCCGTTTATTCCGAATGCGCCAGAGTGCGTTTGTTTTTGTCATGATTGTGTCGATTGCTCTTTTTGGTAACCCCGCCGAAGCACACAGGCTTAACGTCTTCGCCTATGTCGACGGGGATGCCGTGATTGGAGAGGCTTATTTTAACGACGGATCACCTGTGAAAGACTCGGTCGTCAAGTTGCGAGAGGACTCAGGAAAAGTCCTGGCAGAAAGCTTTACCGACAGGGAAGGCAGGTTTTCACTTCCTCTTTTCGGAAAAAGGGGGAACTTGTCGGTGGTGGTCTACGCCGGAGCCGGGCACCGTGGTGAAATGGATCTGGCCTTAACTGGTGCAGAAGAAGGAAGCCTGCACGAAGAAACAACCACGACGGAGGAAAATGGTGAGAACAGACTTGGCGATATGTCCGGAATGACCATTGAAGAAATCGAGAGGGCCATTCGCAAGGTCGCAAAAGAAGAGCTGGAACCCCTGAAAAAAGAGATCCTCAGGCTGAATAGGCAGCTCGCGAAACCTGGTATAACCGAGATAGCAGGAGGAATAGGTTATATCGCAGGCCTCATTGGCGTGGCGCTTTGGGCGTTAAATAGGAAAGAACGAAAAAAAGGTTAGGAGGCCGGTTCTTTTATGGCAGAAATACCGAATGCAGGCAGATCGCTTTTGCACCGCACCGATGCTCGGATCAAGGTCGCTTTTGCCGCGATTTTCGCGCTTTCCGTGGCCATTGCCGGCGAATGGGGCACACTGACCGCCCTTCTTGGACTTTCCCTTTTCCTTGCCTTTTTCGGCGGCATTTCTCCTCTTTCGTTGCTGAAGCGGCTCGCCGCCCTTGACGGAATCCTCCTTTTGCTATGGGTTACCCTTCCCCTTTCGGGAGTGGACAAATCCGTTTTCATCGGTCCCCTTGCACTCTCGAAGGAAGGCCTCGTATTGGCTTTTACGATTACCTTAAGGAGCCATGCAGCCGTGATCGGTTTTTTGGCGCTGCTTGGAACGAGTAAGCCCCATGAAATAATGCGTGCCCTGCGTTGTTTTCGCCTTCCTGAAAAACTAGTCCTGATTTTTCACTTCACCTACCGTTACAGCCATGTTCTTTTCGAGGAAGCCGCCCGCATCAACGAAGCAATGGTGCTAAGGGGTTTTACCCCCGGCTTGAACCTGCATTCGCTGAAAAGCTACGGTAACCTTATGGGATGCCTTTTTCTCAAATCTTTCCAGAGGGCCGAAAGGGTAACGGAGGCAATGGAACTTCGCGGCTTCAGCGCGACTTTTCCGACCCTGGAAACCACCAAAAGCATCAAGCCTGTCCAGATAGCAGCGCTGTCGGTGTTCTTCGCTCTGGTGGCAGGGTGTTTCCTTGTATGACTTGTCTCAGCCTTTTGCTTGAAACGAGGGACCTCTATTTTTCCTATAACGGGAGCAAACCCGTACTGAAAGGGGTCAACCTGAAGCTTTCGCCCGGGCAGAAGGTCGCCTTGTGGGGACGAAACGGCGCGGGGAAAACCACTCTTTTCCGTGTAATCATGGGGCTCAAAAAACCTTCCGGCGGAGAGGTGTTCTTCCGGGGAAAATCCGCGTCGAACGACAGGCGAACCCTGGGAGAACTCAGGAAAGCCGTGGGGTTTCTCTTTCAGGATCCGGAGGACCAGCTTTTCTGTCCGACCCTGCTTGAAGATATTGCCTTTGGGCCGCTCAACCTGGGTTTTAAGGCAGAAGACGCGAGGGAAAAAGCCTTTGAGACCCTGCGCATCGTAAAGCTGGAACGTTTTGCTGACGCGCCTCCTCATACCCTTTCCGGCGGACAGAAAAGGCTGGGCGCCCTGGCTGCACTTTTGGCGATGGACCCTGAAGCGCTTCTTTTGGATGAACCTACAGGCGACCTGGATGAAGGCGCCCGTGAGATACTTGAAGATATTCTTGTTTCCACTCAAGCCGCCCTGCTGGTGGCATCCCACGACGCAGGGTTTCTTGAAAAGATTACCTCATCCGCGTACTGTCTTGAAAACGGGATACTGATAAATGTCTGACTCACATCAGGTCTAATCTTTATGTGGTAGGGCATTCAAATAAAAGTTCCCGGTATCATACGAAAAAAGTCGAGGCCGGTCATTGTTTTCTAATGACCGGCCTCGACATGTTTGTCTTGGTTCTGCGTTTTTAGATAAGTCCTTGCTCCCGCAGAAAGTCCCTCGCGATATCTTCGGCCTCCCCGCCGTCATCGTGACGACCGTTGAGAGCCGACATAGTCTCTTCGTCGATTCTGCCGCTAAGAAGCTCGAGTATATCCTTAAGCGCAGGGTACTTTCTCAGTATATCCTGTCGAACTACGTAGGCCGCGTGGTAGTCGGGAAAATAATAGAGGTCGTCCTCAAGCATCTTCAGGTTGAGTTTGCCTATGCGCGAGTCTGTGCTGTAGGCGACGATTGCGTCCACCTCGTCTTTTGTTATGGCCAGGTACATCATCGAATACTGCATCGGCCGCACCTCTTTAAAATCAACGCCGTAGGTGTCGGACCATCCGGGATAGCCATCGGGCCGCACATCGAAATTCTCATCCGTTCCAAGTTTCCATTCCGATGCCACGGCTTTGAGATCCGAACAGGTTTCGAGTCCGTATTTTTCGGCGGTTTCTCTTTTTACCGCAAAAACGTAAGTGTTGTTGAACCCAAACGGGCGCAGCCAGGTGGCGTTGTACCGTTTCTCGAAAGCCGATTTCACGGTCTCGAACGACTTCTCAGGATCGTAAAGGTTAGGCCCGTCGTAGTGGAGAATCCCCGTGAGCATGGTTCCCGTCCAACTCGGATAGATATCTATATTCCCGGAAACCATCGCCTGGTGAACTACCGCTGACGCTACGAAGTTGACGTTAGCCTCGGCCTGGAGACCGGTGTGGTTCTCTATTAGCAATTTGGCCATCCATGTGAGGATGGCAGGTTCGTTATACTGTTGTCCCCCGACATGAATCACGCCCTCGTAGTCCATAGGGTTTGTCGACGCCATAGCGGTACCCCAAAAAGCGGAGAACGCCATAGTAAAAACACACGCGAAAACGGCAATCATTGAGTGGAACTTCCTCAAAAAACCAGCTCCTTTCAAGGTAGGAAGATAAAAACCGAAAATCCACAAGTTACAAGAAAACTTATGGAAGGCCTTTACCGCCAAAAGAGGTGCAGACTCAGTTACGTCTGTTTCCTAACAAAACACCGGATAAAAGTATTCTATAGGAAAACAACAAAGTGTTCAAAAAATGCATGCATACGATTAAAAATATTAATCGCGATAACAAAGGTTGCCAAAGTTGAGTTGATAACCTCTCTCCCATTGGAGAAAACGTATCCTCGTGTATATATAATATATAATTTATAGTATATACAAGAATAAAGACCAATTACCCTATTGCCGGGAATCCCGACAAATTGCCGTTTCGCAACATTGTTGCATTTTTCAGAAAAATTTGACAATTCAATCTGACTGTTAGAAAATTGTTTCAACACGCACCAGGATAAATAAGGTAAAGAAATATTTACTTAA
>NPIF01002657.1_pt1 | contig 41633 bp, 53 predicted proteins | sample 8637461 | NCBI WGS metagenome assembly NPIF01 (sample SAMN07420641, study PRJNA396082) | bioreactor metagenome | isolation source: sample BR12 brine-fed electro-methanogenic bioreactor BR | place: Japan: Kochi | collected 2016-12-09
AAAAAGCAGGGAACAGAATCATGAAGACAATGGTCACCGCGAATCAAAAGGGCGGAGTGGGTAAGACCGCAACGCTTGTTCACTTGGCGTTCGACTTTTTTGAGCGAGGGTTGCGTGTTGCTGTTGTTGATCTTGATACTCAAGGCAACGCATCGTGGACGCTCAAGGAATTTGCTACTGGGTACACTGCAAGCCAGATGTTTGATCAGTCTAGCACCGTAGTCCGTGGCTGGTTCGGGAGTGAAGTGGCTGATGGGCCATGTATCCGTTTGGTTGAATCCGATGCGAAGCTCGCCAATTTGGAGACTCGAAAGCTTGCTGAGGTGGGTAACTCCTTCAGGGCTAACATCACGGCGCTGGCCGATAGTGGTTTTGATGTGATCCTGATCGATACAGCGCCTTCCCTCGGTATCGGTCTGGCGGCTGCTCTGGCCGCGGCTGATTACGTGCTCTCACCTATCGAATTGGAGACTTACAGTATCCACGGCATTCAAAAGATGGTGACGGCTATCGCCAATGTACGCCAGGCAAATCCGAAACTGCAATTCCTTGGCATGGTGCCCAGTAAGGTGGATGCCCGGAACCCTCGCCACGGTCGCCACCTCCAGGAGCTGGAGGCTAAATATCCGCAGCTGATGATTCCCGAGCGAGTCGGCTTGAGAAGCAGTATTGCGGATGCGTTGGCTTCCGGTGTGCCTGTTTGGAAGATCCGGAAGACTGCTGCAAGAAAGGCCGCTAAAGAGGTTAGAGCGCTGGCAGATTATGTTTACAACAAGATGGAGATTGCCTAATGGCCGCTAAAAAACAAGCTGCTGCGGCTACCGTGTCGCAGGAACCCTCTAATCTCGGACTGGACTCTATCGGGGACCTGGCAGGGCTGCTTAATCAACCTGTTGGTGCTAGTGGCGGGCCGCTCGATATACCGCTGGATCTGATTGATGAGGACCCGAATCAGCCGCGCCATGCAGATAATCCGGGGTTCTCAAAGGAGAGCTTGGCCGAGCTGGCCGCGACGATCCGCGACCGGAGTGTTAAGTCGCCTATCTCGGTGCGTGAGCATCCCGAGGAGGAGGGCCGTTACCTCATCAACCACGGTGCCCGACGCTATCGCGGCTCGAAGATCGCCGGGAAGGAAACCATCCCGGCTTTCGTTGATAACGACTACAACGAGGCCGACCAGGTTATCGAGAACCTTCAACGCAACGAACTGACGGCCCGCGAGATTGCCGATTTCATCGGCCGCGAGTTGGCGACCGGGAAGAAAAAGCAGGCGATTGCTAAGGAGATCGGTAAGTCCCCGGCATTTGTTACTCAGCACGTCACCTTGCTGGATCTGCCGGAACCCATTGCGGATGCGTTTAATGCCGGTAGGGCGAATGATGTAACTGTGGTCAATGAGCTAGTCAAAGCCTACAAGAAAAATCCGGAAGAAGTCGGTGCCTGGCTAGAAGATGATGACCAGGAGTTGACGCGGGGATCGGTCAAGTTGTTGCGCGAATACCTAGAGGACAAGCAGCAGCATGGGGGCGAAGGCAATCAACCTAACACTGATAACGCCATGGGAGGCGAAGAGGAGGGAGGTAAAGAGCCTGCAGGAAAGCAGAAGCCGAAGACAGAGGCCGATCCGGATAAATTCAAGAAGGCAATCATCATTGTGAACCATGATGGCCGTATGGCCCGCCTGCTGATCAGTCGCAGACCGCCAGACGAGGGCTGGGCCTGGATTAAGTATGAGGAGGATGGCCATGAGATTGAGGCCGACCTTGGCACCGTGCAGCTTGTCGCGCTGCTGGAGGGGTGAACGATGAGGCCTGAAATCTTGTTTGGTGTGCTGACCCTAGTGTGGCTTGTTGCGCAAGGGCTTCTTGCCTTTTCTTTTGCCGTTCAAGCGATAGACAGAGACCGGTGGAAAAGGATTGGGATTAGGACAACTGCTGTTTGGCTATTTGCTCTGGTTGCTACCGTGGTCATTAATCCGGCTTTCTGGGCAACGCCGCCCTAACCGCTCCGGGTAAGCCATAAAAGGAACCCCGCCGATGTGCGGGGTTTTTTTTGCGTGGCGGGTTAATTTTTCTTGACGAATAATAATAGTAATATTATCATTATTACTACTTATTATTTATAGAAGGGGCGAGATTATGAGCGTTCAAATGAGCAAGGAGATTCGGGAGCGTGTCTTTGCGGCTGCAGATGAGTTGTATGAGCAGGGTGGTCGCGAGGGCTTTCCAACGGTTGATGCCGTGCGTAAGGCGGCCCGGGTCAATATGAATGATGCCAGCGCAGCCATGAAGGAGTGGCGGCGCTCACAGACCGTCCAGGCCTCCACGCTTGCCGTGCAGGTGCCTGATGCCATCCTGCAGTCTGCTCAGACCTTCGTGGTGTCTCTATGGGCACAGGCCCAGGAGTTGGCCAATGAATCGCTCAGGGCTGCGCAATCGGGTTGGGAGTCCGAACGGGAGGAGCTGGATATCATGCGCAAAGAGCTTGCGGATGCATACGAATCTCAGGAGGTTGAGCTGCAGCAGGCCCTCAGTCAGCTGGCGGAACTTGGAGAGTCTGAGTCCTCTGCCAGGGCAGAGGTCGCTGAGCTGCGCGACAGGGTCGCAGAGATTAGTGAACGAGCAGCAACCTCAGAGGCTCGGTCTGACGAATTGCGGGCTGAACTGGATCATGCTCATCAAGATACCGGAAGGTTGCGTGAGGAGCGTGATAAGGCTCTAGAGGCTGCCAAGGAGGCTGGCGTTGAACACCGGGCTGAGGTGAGAGATCTCCGATCTGAAATAGAGAATATCCGGTCCTCTGGAGTGGAGGTGCGTGAGCGGCTCGCGGGTGATCTGTCCAGTGCTAAGGCCCAGCTTCAGGCAGAGCGAGACCAGTTCACCGAGCAGCGCAAGCAGGCGGCTCAAGAAGTGCATCGCGTTGCTGAAAGGCTTGAAAAGGCGAAGAAGGAGAGGGATCAGGCTCGCAAGGCAGAAGCGGCCGCACGAGAGGATGCCGCCAATTTGCGCGGTCGAGTCGAGGCGTTGGAGGCGATTGTTTCAGGTAGCAAATAGACGTGCTCTAATAGTCTAGTAGACTTATTTAACCCATCGTCTGAGAAATCAAATAATGAAACAACGTCTGGTGGTGATGAACGGTTCGCGGATCGTTCAGACAGAGCAGGGAGGCGAGTGGAGGAATGACAAGGTTGATAAGGCCGGCTCTTTGAGGCCGGGCATGTACAACCTTTACCTGGCCCAGAAAGCCGATAAAACCAAGTCTTATGACGGGCAAATTGTTCATGCCGATAGGGCTGGTGTGTACCAGCAAATCGGCAAGAAGTTTGTTATGCATTCGACAGATGATTTCGATATAGTACCTGTTATCGGTAGCTCGAAGTCCATTGATTATGATGCTCAAGGGAAAGCCCACGTATCTACGATTGCGGCGCAACGAGCACGTGGCCGATCACGATGATTTTAGCGGCTAAAAAAAGGAGGTTCGATGAAAGGTCTGGGACGAGGAGAGCGTACACGATGGGGTAGGTTTCCTCGTGTGATACGGAATGGAGACCTGGGGGAACTTAAGGAGTGTCCGGAATACCAGGCAGCCAAGGCAGGGGATGTGGGTGCTGCGCTGGATTTGGTGGATCGCTTAGTCACCAATGAAATGATTGAACAACTGGAACCCCTTGTTGGCAATGACAAGAACGTGCGAGTCCTTCCCGTGCTTGCTATGGAGGCGACGGGCAACAACAAGATTCCCTTGGCGTTCGCCGAGGTACTTAGGAATCGTATGGGGCTGGTTGTGGAAACAGGAATTGTGCAGCGTGAAAAGATCCAGCGGACCGATTCCAGCGCCGATCATCGCCTGGCGTTCAACCCGACTTTCGACGGGCCAGTCGCGCCTGGTCAGAAGTACCTGGTTGTTGATGATACGTTGACAATGGGTGGTACATTGGCCTCCCTGCGAGGTTATGTTGAGCATCGCGGTGGCCATGTCGTTGGTGCTGCCGTCATGACAGCGCACCCCGGAGTCCTGGATCTTCCTGTGAATCCTAAGATGCTGGCCAATATCGAAAAGAAGCACGGCCAGGCGATGAATGACTATTGGAAAGAGGAATTTGGCTATGGCATCGAACAGCTCACCCAGGGAGAAGCAGGACACCTCAAAGCGGCCGCGTCTGTTGACGCAATCCGAGATCGAATCTTTGCGGCACGAAATGCAGGCATCGAGCGCTTGGCTGAAGGCCGAGATCAAGCGGCGGCAGGAGGTGGGGCGGACCTGATTGATTCTGCCCTGGGCCTGGAGCGTGAACAGCAGGCGCTGTTGGAGGCGGCTCCTGTTGAGCAGAGTTATCAAGAGGCCCTTTCCCTGTACGTGCAGGCTAAGCATGAACAGGTAGAGCACATCGAAGAGAGATTAGAGAATCTGATCGATAGACAGCAGGCTAGTTTGGCGCAGTCCCGATCCAATCCACCAGGCCTATTATCGAGGCCCAGCACCAGGCGTGCCTGGCAGACGCTGCAGGCGAAACAGCGTGCGCGTATACAAACGCTTCACGGGCGACTTGAGTCTGTTAGAGAAGTTAAGGAGGGGATGGGGCTGCACTCGGCCAGGATCGAGGAGCTGGCGACCAGGAAGCTGCGGACCGAGCGGCCCGAGCTGGCGGCCGACTGGGATGCGATGCGTGAATCTTTGCGGCGGCATCAAATACTGGTGCGCAAGCATGAGCAGGAACAAAAACAGGCGAGGGAGCGCGGTCGAGGCCAATCCTTGGCCTTCAACCGGCCTAAGTAGTTATCCGTCCGCCATTGCTCCTTATCCCGCAGACCATAAAACTACGCCGGCAGCAATCAATGTCATTACGGCAGCAACTATGCTCATGGTTGCTGCAGCACGCACACCACCGATAGGTCGCTGGATCTGACGGGTGGACTCTTCGATCTCTTTCCGGATCGCTGTAGTCGCGGCGCTTGCCCCTTCCTTCATGGAGGCTGCCATGGCCTCTTTGCTGGCTGTGAGTGCCGCGTTTAGCATGCGCTCGGCTTTGTTTTTTGCATCATCCCCCCAGCGGTGTGCTATCGACTCCAGTTCTTCCTTGAACTGGTCCAGTATTTCCTGTTGGGCGGTGGCGCTATCTCTCATCAGTCGATCATTGATGGTCTGTAGTACCAGGATCGGGTCGTCACGGCTCACGGCTATCCCGTGCTTCAGGGCGATCTCCTTGATGGTTTCCTCGATCTTGTCGGTCATTACAGCACCGCCGCGTTGTCCAGTTGGCCGAAAAGTTGTTTGCGAATGATCTTGAGACGCTGGCGGGTCATGATCGTGAGCGATTCCATTGCCAAGGCCTCGTCGAATGTCAGCCGGGCCTGCAGCATTTCCGAGAAGTCCCGGCCGTGCGTCTCCTTTTTGAGTTCCGGTATGTGGATAATCGCGGACACGCGGTCCTTGTTGGTGGTGTACGCCTTCATCTGCTCGAAGCTCTTGCCTTCGTGCTCGATGGGTCCCCAATAGGGGTTTAGCCAGGCTACAAACAGGCATTCTTCCGGGTATTGTCCTGCCAGTTGAGCAAATCCGCTCACCGTATCCAATAGAGCCTGGCCGCCGGTAATGACGGTATGCACCACCAGTTCGTGCCCCATCTCCTGCAGGACCGCAGGTACTTCATTGCTGATCAGATAGTGGGAGAGGGGCACGAAGGAGCTGGCGCCGTTGTCGATGATCACGTCATCCTTTGATGGCGCGATCAGCTCGACCAGAGCGTCGAAGTTGCGACTGTTGATTTCATCGTCATCCATGATGTTCAGCCGGCGTACATTCAGCGCCTTGTATCCCTCGAATGTTGCGTTAACCGGATCAGTATCGATGCACAGGGGGGTCTGTCCCTTGTCCGTCTTATACTGTGCCAGGGTGGCCGCTATAACTGATTTGCCGACGCCGCCCTTTCCTTGTAGAACCATGTGTACCTTTGCCATTAAATCAAATCCTCTTTGTTGGGTGTTGCATTGTATTCAAAACCGCCCATCTTGGGCTTCTCCTGTTTCGGCTTGGTCGGCTTCGCCTTCTGTTTAGCCGGTTCCCTCTTTGCCTGGTCGGTGGGGAGAGTAGATACCGATCCGGCCTTAATGTATCGCCGCACATGCCGCCGGAACGTCTCATAGCTGCACTTAACCCTGCCGGTTTCGTGCATGTGCTCGTAGATGGTTGTGAGTGCATAGCCGGCGTCCATTGCCTCGCTGACGTTCGCCTTGACTGCCAGGAACGCCACGGCAACGGCATCTTGCCGACGCTTCTTCTTGGCTCGTTTCTCGGCCCACTCGGCTAACTCTTCGGTGTATCGCTTGCTCATCGCTGTTAGTCCATATTGTGCATATTGCGTGTAATTATCTGTGTAAAGCACAAGTATAACGCCTGGATTATAAGCGGTAAGCTCTGTATATCACGCGGTTTCACTGCATTCTAGCTCATATTTCGATATATACGCTACTTTTCCTTTTTGTATGCACGTCTTTAGGTGTAAACTTTCCTTTGGAGTTACACCGCCGTAAGGCGGGCAGGATGGGCGAAGTAGGCCCACCCGTAAACGGGCGTTCCTTCTTCGCTGGCCTTATTCGCACCTGCGGTGCTCAACGGGCATCCTGCTCTGCGAGGCTGCCGGCTCCCGCCGGCTAGATAAACAGGAGATCCATGGTATGGATATTCGCGCAACGCAAGACCTGGTGAATGCGCAAGTCGAAGTCAATCGCGCCGTGCATGCGATGAACATGCTTCACGATTTGACATTCCAAGAACAGTACGCGGAAGGCGATGTGCAGCACCACATGGCCTTGGCGATAGATCACCTACAGGCCGCTCTTAAGGTATTAGCTGGCCGTAAGGACTTGGTGCTGGTCAGTGCTTTATTGCCGGCTTCCAGGGCGTTCGTTGTCCGCAAGTGGGAGAAACAGGTAAGCACCAAATGGCAAAAGTGAGCAAAGCCACCCGGAAGAATAGTCCACCTATCAAGGTGTACTGTCTGCCGGAAGAAAAGGACCTGATCGAATCCAAAGCGAAGGCGGCTGGTATGAGCGTGGCGCGTTATCTCCGCGAGGTCGGCCAGGGCTACCAAATCAAAGGCATTGTCGATTACGAGCAGGTGCGCGAACTGGCCCGGATCAATGGCGACCTGGGGCGATTAGGTGGACTGCTAAAGCTCTGGCTGACCAATGATGAGCGTACTGCGCATTTTGGCGACTCGACCATTCGGGCGTTACTGGGCCGTATTGAAGCCACACAGGACGAAATGGGGAAGGTCATGATGTCTGTTGTCATGCCGAGGGCGGACCAGTGATTTTTTTAGCCGCTAAAACATTCGGGGCATCGAGGGGCATGGTTTGATCGCAAAGCACGTCCCAATGAGGTCGGTCGGCAAGTCCGATTTCGCTGGCCTGGTGAAGTACATCACCGACGAGCAAGGAAAGAGTGAGCGGCTGGGTAATGTCCAGGCGACAAACTGCCAAGCCGAAACCATGCAGGCCGTTATTGGTGAAGTGCTGGCTACGCAACACATCAATACCCGCGCCGAGAGTGACAAGACCTTTCATCTATTAGTCAGTTTTCGCCCCGGCGAGAAGCCTGGGGCGGACACCCTGAAGGCTATCGAGGAACGTATTTGTGCCGGGCTGGGTTATGGCGATCATCAGCGGGTCAGCGCCGTACATCACGACACCGACAATCTCCACATCCATATCGCCATTAACAAGATCCATCCGACACGTAACACGATGCACGAGCCTTTCCAGTCTTACCGGACCTTGGGGGAGCTTTGCCAGGTTCTCGAACGCGACTATGGGCTAGAGAGCGACAACCACCAGAGCAAGTGCACGATTGCCGAGGGCCGGGCGGCCGACATGGAGCGTCACGCCGGCATTGATAGCCTGGTCGGCTGGATTAAGCGTGAGTGTCTGGACGAGATCCGGGGGGCGCTGACGTGGACCGAGTTGCACCAGGTCATGAGTGATAATGGCCTGGAACTGCGGCAGCGGGCTAACGGGTTCGTGATCGTGGCCGGCGACGGCACGATGGCTAAGGCGAGCACCGTGGCCCGTGATTTGTCTAAGCCAAAGCTGGAGGAACGCCTTGGGGTGTTCGTGCCGTCCCAAGAGCAGATCGACCGCAAACAGGCGCAGCGGGAATATGGCAAGCAGCCGTTGCGTTCCCGCATGAACACCGTTGAGCTCTACGCCAAATATAAAAACGAACAGCAAACCTTGGTCGTTACCAGAAAGGCGGACCTGGAACGGTTACGGGATTGGAAGAGCTCGAAAGTCGAAGCGGCAAAAAGGTCCAGTCGTCTGCGCAGGGCGAGTATCAAGGTATTGGGGCAGAATCGGGCCAACAAGAAATTGCTGTACGCTCAGGCGAGCAAATCACTGCGGGCTGATATTCAGGCGATCAACCGGGAATTCCAGATCAAGCGAGGCGGGTTGTCAGATACCCATAGACGGCGGACTTGGGCGGACTGGCTGAAGAAAGAGGCATTGCGCGGGAACGCTGAGGCCTTGGCGGCATTGCGTGCCCGTGAGGCCGCCCAAGGCCTGCAGGGGGACACGGTGAAGGGGGAGGGCGGCGCAAAGCCGGGACACTCCCCGGTGATGGACAACATCACCAAGAAGGGCACGATCATCTATCGCGCTGGCAAGAGTGCTGTGCGGGATGATGGGGACAAGTTGCAGGTATCTCGAGAGGTCACGGCCATGGGGCTAGTGGAAGCACTCCGCTTGGCTGGCGAACGCTACGGTAATCGAATAACGGTCAATGGCTCGACCGACTTCAAGGCGCGGATCATACGTGCTGCCGTTGCTTCACGCTTGCCAATCACCTTTGCCGACCCGGAGCTTGAGCGCCGGCGGCAGTCACTATTAACCAATGAGGGAACACATGACGGATCAAATCGAAATCGGGGACGAACTGGACGCGGCGCTGGCCGCGTTGGATCAGGAGCCGCTACCGACCAGCACACAGGCCGACGAGGTGGTGGAGGTGCCGAGCGAGGACCAGGGCGAGCAGGAGCCGGCGCACCAGGTGGGCAGCTCAAGCCCAACGTTGGACGCATTGGGCGAGTCCCGCCGCCCCAAAGTCAGCACCGTTTGCGAGGAATGTCCGAACTCGGTGTGGTTCGCATCGCCGGCAGAAGTGAAGTGCTATTGCCGCGTGATGTTCCTCGTGACGTGGAGCAGCAAGGAGCCAAATCAGATCACAAACTGCGACGGCCTCTTTCTGGGCCAAGAGCAAGAGTAACCCCGGAGGCATTGGCAGCGGCGGATAAATACATAGCGGAGCGCGAAGGTAAGCGCGCTAAAGGCTTCGATATACCGAAGCATTGCCGATATAATGGGGAAGAAGGGGCGTTTAACTATGCCGGGTCCAGGAGTATCGAGGGCCATTCATTGGCCCTGCTGAAACGTGGTGATGATGTGCTGGTGCTGCCGGTAGATCCGGTCACTGCACGTCGCGTTAAGCGTGTTTCGATAGGGGCGAGTGTCACTGTCAACGCGAAAGGTTCGATTACAACAAAGGGAAGAAAGGGAAGACGATGAAAAAACAGAACAGCCATGCAGGCCCTCAGGTACGTAAAAAGCAGAGTACCAATAAACTATTGCCGGCGCTGGGCGCATTGTCGTTAGGCGCGGGCCTACAGTCCGCCACACAGTTTTTTGCCCACTCATTCGACTATCAGGCGGTCCTGGGCGGCCATCTGTTCCATATCTATGCCCCCTGGTCAATTTTGGGGTGGGCGTCGAATTACTATACCCAGTACCCCGATGATGTTATGCGGGCTGCGGGTGTTGGCCTAGTGGTTGCTACCGCCGGCCTGCTGGGTGTGGCGGTTACAAAAATTGTTTACGCTAATTCATCCCGGGCTAACGAGCATCTGCACGGATCGGCGCGGTGGGCCAAGAAAAAGGATATTCAGGCGGCCGGGTTACTGCCACGGCCACGCAAGTTACTCGACGTGGTGACGGCCAAGGATGCGTCTACCCAGTCCGGCGTGTACGTAGGCGGCTGGGAAGATGAGGACGGCACCTTTTACTACCTCCGGCACAGTGGACCAGAGCATGTATTGACCTATGCGCCCACCAGGTCCGGCAAGGGTGTCGGCCTGGTCGTGCCTACCCTCCTGTCATGGCCTGCGAGCTGCGTCATTACCGATCTGAAGGGCGAGTTGTGGGCGCTCACCTCTGGGTGGCGGAAGCAGCATGCCGGTAACAAGGTAATGCGATTTGAGCCAGCATCGTTGAATGGCTGCATCCACTGGAACCCGCTGCATGAATTGCGTGTGGGGACTGAATACGAGGTTGGCGACGTCCAGAACCTTGCCACTCTAATCGTAGATCCGGACGGGAAGGGCATGGACTCGCATTGGCAGAAAACGGCCTTCGCGCTCCTGGTCGGCGTGATTCTGCATGCACTCTATAAAGCAAAGAACGAAGGGGCGGAGGCTACCTTGCCTGCTGTGGATGCCATGTTGGCAGACCCGAACCGCGATATTGCCGAGCTATGGATGGAAATGACCACCTATGGCCATGTTGACGGGCGAAATCATCCGGTGATTGGGTCGGCCGCACGGGACATGCTGGACCGGCCAGAGGAAGAGGCGGGTTCGGTGCTGTCTACCGCTAAATCCTACCTCTCTCTGTATCGTGATCCGGTAGTGGCGCGGAATGTGAGCGAGTCCGAGTTTCGTATCAAGGACCTGATGAATCACGAAGATCCCGTAAGCCTGTATATCGTCACTCAGCCCAACGACAAGGCCCGCCTGCGGCCTCTGGTGCGGGTCATGGTGAACATGATCGTTCGGCTGCTGGCCGATAAGATGGATTTCGAGAACGGCCGACCCAAGGCGCATTACAAGCACCGCATGTTGATGATGCTGGACGAGTTCCCCAGCCTGGGCAAGCTGGAGATCCTGCAAGAGTCCCTAGCCTTCGTCGCCGGATATGGCATCAAGTGTTACCTGATTGCTCAGGATATTAACCAGCTCAAGAGCCGTGAAACCGGCTATGGCCACGACGAAACCATTACCTCTAATTGCCACGTTCAGAATGCCTACCCGCCGAACCGCGTGGAGACGGCGGAACATTTGTCCCGCCTGACCGGACAGACCACGGTGGTTAAGGAGCAGGTGACCACCAGCGGCCGGCGCACGTCTGCCATGCACGGCCATGTTTCCCGCACCTTCCAGGAAGTGCAGCGCCCGCTTTTAACCCCTGATGAATGTCTACGTATGCCCGGGCCGACCAAGACCGCCACGGGGGAGATTGAGCAGCCGGGTGACATGGTTATCTATGTGGCTGGCTATCCCGCCATCTATGGCAAGCAGCCACTCTATTTTAAAGATCCGGTTTTCCAGGCCCGCGCCTCCGTGTCCGCTCCAAGATCCAGTGATGTGCTACGGCGTGTTCCGATGGAATCCGAGGCGATTGCCTTATGAAGCGGCTTGCAAGGGTGGTGGCCGGTGCGGGTGTGCTTGTCCTGTGCTTCGGCGCATTGGCTTATGCGACTGGTGCCCGCATCAACACTACCCGCAGCATCCCCCTGGGTTTGTACTGGGCGACCAGTGATTCAGTAGAGAAGGGCGCGTATGTGGTTGTTTGTCCGCCGCAGAGCAAAGTATTTGATGAGGCGCTGCAGCGGGACTATCTCGGTTCCGGATTCTGCCCTGGTGGGTATGGCTTCATGATGAAGCGAATTTTAGCGGCTAAAAACGATCTGGTTTCAGTGTCCTCTGAAGGAGTGCGAGTTAACGGGAATCTATTGCCGTTGAGCGTCCCCCTGGACGCGGATGGTGCCGGTCGTCCTATGCCCCGTTTCCGTATCCAAGAGCACAGACTGAGCGCGGATGAGTTGTTGCTAATGTCGGATGTTACTGCTGTTTCTTTCGATGGACGTTATTACGGGCTGGTTGATCGCTCGCAGGTGGTCTCGGTGATCCGCCCAATTTTTACATGGTAGGAGTCAAGACATGACAAGGTTGTTTATTGCTGAAAAGCCATCCGTGGCCAAGGCTCTCGCCGGAGAGCTGGGCGCGACGGGCAAGGGTGATGGTTATATAGAGTGCGGTGCTGACAAGGTGACCTGGTGTTTCGGGCATATGCTGGAACAGGCCGGGCCAGATGAGTACACACCCGAGGACGTTCCACGCAACAGCAATGGCCGTAAGGTCTGGCGGATCGATGAGCTGCCGATAATACCGACTACCTGGTTGTTGCAACCCAAGCCAGACGCAAAAAAACAGCTATCACTCATTGGGAAACTGATCAAGTCCGCCAGCGAAATCGTCAACGCGGGTGATCCAGATCGCGAGGGTCAATTGCTGGTCGATGAGGTTCTGGATCATTTCCGTAACACAAAGCCCGTGCGGCGCTTCTGGGTGTCGTCTCAAGATTCGGTGACCGTCAAGCGCGGGCTTGCCACGCTCCAGGACAACAGCGCCTATGCCGGCTGGGCGGACGCTGCCCGGGGCCGTGGGCGTGCTGACTGGCTGATCGGTATGAACCTCAGCCGCGCCTTCACCCTACGGGCGCAGCGCGGCGGTTCTCGGTCATTGCTGACTGTAGGGCGTGTGCAGACCCCGACGCTGGCCCTGGTGGTTGCCAGGGACCGCGAAATCGAAGCATTCAAGCCGGTGCCGTATCACAAGATCCGGGCCGAAATAGCCCATGCCGGCGGGACGTTTATTGCCTCGTGGAAAGCGAAAGAGGATCAGGCCGGCCTTGATTCCGAAGGGCGGCTGGTTGATACCGACATTGCTGATGCCCTGGTGGCCGCCGTCACCGGCCAGGCCGGCACCGTGACCGAGTATAGCCAAGAGGCCAAAAAGCAAAACCAACCGCTGGCGTTCGCCCTGTCTGACATAACGGCGCTGGCGTCCAGTAAATACGGTTACAGCGCCGAGGACGTACTGAACTCCTGCCAGTCGCTCTATGAAACCCATAAGCTTACCTCATACCCACGAACTGACTGCGCCTATTTGCCGGAGTCCCAGCATGCTGACGCGCCGCAGGTGCTCGATGCCATCAAGCACGTCAACCCTGATCTGGCCGGTATCGTGGATGGTGCGGATATGCGCATCAAGTCCAGGACCTGGAACGACTCGAAGATCACCGCGCACCACGGGATTATTCCGACCATGCACAAGGGTAATGCGTCGCGCCTCAGTGACATGGAGCGCAAGATTTACAACCTGATCGTGCGGGTCTATTTGGCCCAGTTCTACCCGCTGCATGAGTATCTGAGTACCACCGTTGGCGTCGGTGTAGCCGGCGAATTGTTTGCCGCTTCCGGCAAAGTCGTTACGCGCAACGGCTGGCGTGATGTGTTCCAGGAAGGCGACCAGGAAGGCGACCAGGACCCGGACGAAGGCGACAATCAGGCGCTGCCGTCAATGGCCCAGGGTGATGCCGTGACCTGCAGTCAGGCCATGCGCAAGGATGCCAAGACGAAAGCCCCCGCTCGATTCACCGAGGGCACGCTGATCCGGGCGATGGAGAACATTCATAAGTACGTTACCGAGCCGGAGCACAAAAAGATGCTGCGCGATGGTGACGGTATCGGTACGTCCGCTACCCGCGCTTCAATCATTTCCGAATTGAAGCGCCGTGAGTTCCTGGAAGCCAAGGGCAAGCGGATCATCAGTACCACCTTGGGCCGCAGCATGGTCGATGTTTTGCCCGATGTTGTGAAGAGCCCAGTACTGACTGCCCTTTACGAACGCATGTTGAAGGGCATCGAGCAGGGGAGCGCCAGTCTGGAGACCTTCATTGCCAAACAAGAGGAATTTATCCGTAGCCAGGTGGCCAAGGCAAACGATGGTGCGGTGACGATTGCCGGCGGCAAAGAGGCCGCGCCGGTGTCGTCTCTGCATAAGTGCATGAATTGCGGTGCTGGCCTATCGCGCCGGCCGAGCAGAAAGAAGGGGCAATTCTGGTGGGGTTGCAGCAACTTCCCCACTTGCAAGCAGACCTATCCGGATCTGAAAGGCAGGCCGGACTATAGCAAGGGCCGTAACGGCTCTACCAGCGACAACAAGGAGAAGTCGGTATGAACAGCAAAAAAGACACTGACGCGGTTAGCGTATTTGATGATGAGGCGAACGCAGCTGAGGCGTTGTATGAAAAGCTTGCCGATGCCCAGACGCCGGGCTATGAGGCGGAATTTGATCCGGAGGAAGCCGAACGTGCCGGTGCGTTCGTTGAGGATGCTTTGACCGAGCAGGACGCCCAGGAGAGCACTGAGGACCTGGCCGAACTGGCTGAGGCGGAGGAAGCACCGGCATTTCTGGAGGACGAAGGCCCGAGCGATGACATTCCGGCCTTCATTACCACCACCAATTCCCGCGAGCTGTACGGGCTGCAGGATGGTGAAACGGTCGCCGAGGCCATCGAGCGCAAGGCCAAGGAGGGCTAACCATGCCCATGACAAAGGCCGAGGCGATAGGGGTAGCAAAGCTCTTCCTCAACGACTACCCCGGTGCTATCGAACTTGCCTACAAGTTCCGCGAGAACGCGGCAGAGCTGTACGGTGTGCGTGCAAGTGAAGTGCCCCAGGACATGAAGGGTGGTTATCTGCCAAAGCCAACCAAGCACAACGGGCGCGTCTATAACGGCCGGATCGATGTTTCTCTGGAAAACATCGCCGATTCCCGCGACCTGCTGGTGACGTTCAGGCATGAAGTGCTGGGCCACTACGGTGCGAACACGTTTCCGCCGGCAGAGAAGCGGGCCTTGCTTGATGGCCTGATCGCGGCGCAGGACGAGCCGAGTCTGAAGCCCCTATGGGATGACATTCATCGACGGTACTTCGACCATTCGCTAGATGATCGGGCGCAGGAAGTCTTTGCGCTTCACTGTGAGGGCATCGCACCGCTTCATCATGTCGGCAACGACCTGGTGCAGCAGCGCGGCCAGCAGTCATTCACGGAAACCTGCGTTGCTCGCGTGAGGCCCATGCAGATCGGTGACCTGCACAACATTGCGTGCATGGTTGCCCAGGGCCTGCATGACCGTTCCAGGACGCAGCAGACCTTCCCAGGGATCAACGAACTATTCAGAAGGGATAACAGCATGAAACAGAAGAAACCGTTTCACGAGGTGGTCGCGGAGCGACTGATCGAACAGCTAAAAGCGGGCACCGCTCCATGGCAAAAACCGTGGGAGCCTGGTGCCGCCAGTACGTATTTGCCAATCAATCCGACAACGGGTAAACGCTACAAGGGTATCAATGCGATGTTCCTGATGAGTCAGGGGCGATCAGATCCGCGCTGGATGACCTATAAGCAAGCGGCCGGCCAGGATGCCCAGGTCCGGAAGGGGGAGAAGGGCACGCCTGTTCAATACTGGAAGTTCACCGAGGAACAGACTAAACGGGATGACCAGGGCAAGCCGGTGCTTGATGATAACGGCAAGCCTGTGAAGCTCATTGCCGAGCTTGAGCGTCCCCGGGTGTTCTTCGCCACCGTGTTCAATGCGGAGCAAATCGATGGTCTGCCGCCTCTGGAGAGGAAAGAGCAGCCGGAGCACCAGTGGGATGCCGTAGAGAGGGCAGAGCACATCCTGAAGGCCTCCGGGGCGGAGATAGCCCACGCACCAGGTGACCGAGCTTTTTACCGGCCGGTGAGCGACAGCATTACCCTGCCGGAGCGCGGGCAGTTTCCCAGTGCAGACCGATACTATGCCACTGCGTTACATGAGCTGGGGCACTGGACAGGGCATCACTCTCGCCTGGATCGGGACCTGTCCCATCCATTCGGAAGTGAAGGATACGCAAAGGAAGAATTGCGGGCAGAAATCGCCTCGATGATCCTGGGCGATGAGTTGGGAATCGGCCACGATCCGGATCAGCATGTGGCCTATGTGGGGTCCTGGATCAAGGCCCTGGAAGAAGACCCGTTGGAGATCTTCCGTGCCTCTGCAGATGCCGAGAAGATTCAAGACTATGTGCTGGCCTTCGAGCGCCAACAGATCCAGGAGCTGGATAATACGCAGATACAGGAGAAGGGGATGGAACTACCGATATCGAATAGGGAACAGCAGGAACGGTTGATGGTTACCATGCCGGCCGAGGTGTCGGTCAATCTGCAGGCTGTTTCTGAAGCTCGCCGGCAGTTGTTGGCCGCCGAGATTGATAGCGTTCAGTTTGAACGTACCGCCAGTGAAAGGATGGGCGTGGATCTGCCAGGTCTCTGGAATGGCGGAGTGCTGGTGCAGGGCAATGTGTACGAAGAGGCCGAAGGCCTCAATGGGCCAGAGCGCCATGTGGCCCCTGCCCATGCCCTTGGCGTTGAACCGGAGTTTTGGGGAGTGTATGCGGAAACTGAGGATCGTTCCTATTTATGGGTTGCCGATTTCGATAGTCAGGACAGGGCGGAAGAATTGGCCGACCAGCTGGCGGTGATCGACGCGCTGTCAGAGCGCAACGAGCACGAGCAGGCCGCCAAATTCGCACGTATCACCGAGGGCCGTATAAGGCGTGACCCTAATAGCAGCGACGACGATATTTCTGCCGCGAAGGAAGAGCGTAAGACCGCGGAGGCCGTGGCCATGCTTAACGACACGGATTTGCAGCGACGTATCGCCGAGTTGGAGCAGCGTGATGACGTGCAACAATCGGCAGAGAGCGGCGTACAGCCGCCCAGGGAAGAGAATCCCGAGCGGGCCTATATCAACGTCTCTTTCAAGGAAAAAGACGAGGCGAAGGCGTTAGGGGCTCGCTGGGACCGGCAAGAGCGTTCCTGGTACGTGCCGCCCGGAGCAGATACCACCCTGTTCGCTAAATGGATGGGTAAAGCATCCGAGGTCAACCAGTCTTCCGAGAATCAAAAAACCGCTACTTCTTCTCGCCAGTACCTGGCCGTCCCTTATGGGGAGAGAAAGGCAGCTAAGGCTGCCGGTGCACAATGGGACAAGGCGGCTAAATCCTGGTATGTCGGCGCTGCCGCAGATATGGATAAGCTGCAACGCTGGCTGCCTGATAATGTGCCTGGTCAGCAGGGCCCGGCCATGTCGCCCAGGGAGGAGTTCGTGGAGGCCTTGCGCTCCATGGGTTGTGAAGTTACTGGGGAGCATCCGCTCATGGACGGTAAAACGCATAGAATCAGACTCGAAGACGACAAACCTGGTATAACGCATAAGGCAGGGACTGGGTTCTATGTTGGACACATGGATGGGCACCCGGCCGGTTATATCAAGAACAATCGGACTGGCCTCGATATGAAATGGAAATCCAAGGGCTATTCGCTGGACCCGCAAGAGAAAGCAAAGCTCGCAGCTGAAGCGGCTGATAAGCTGGCGGCGCGGGCGGCAGAACAAGAGAGACTGCACGAGGCGACAGCGCAGCGTATCAGCAAACAAGCGGCTGGCCTGATTGTGCCGGCTGAGCCTACTCCGTACATGCGGGTGAAAGGGATCCAGGTCCATGCCGGCGCTATGACCGACAAGAGCGGGAAGACCACCTATATCCCCGCGATGGATGCTGCGGGCAAGCAGTGGACCATGCAGTACATCCACGAGAACGGCACCAAACGATTCGCCAAGGATAGCCGCAAGGAGGGGTGTTTTCATGCGGTGGGCGGTATCGAGGCGGTTGCTGCTGCACCAGCATTGGTAATCGGAGAGGGGTATGCTACGGCCTCCACACTGGCTGAGGCGTGGGGTCATGGCACCATCGCTGCCTTTGATTCTGGCAACCTGAAAGCAGTCGTGCAAGACCTGCACAAGAAGTTCCCCGAGAAGCCGGTAATAGTGGCCGGTGACGATGACCGCCAGCTGGTCCTGACGCAGGGTGTGAATAGCGGTAGGGAGAAGGCCCTGGAAGCTGCTAAGGCGGTCGGCGGGCAAGCCATTTTCCCGGTGTTTGCGCCTGGTGAGAACGAGTATCCGAAGGGGCTGGAGCCCATCACCCCGCAAGACTACCGGAAGCACACACTGGCGGCTAAGGCGCTGGTCGAAGCCGAGAAGGACCCGGAGGGGGTTAAGCTGTCTGCCGTGGACATGAATAAGCTGCAGGGCGACTTGCTCAGTGGGGCGCAGCTGGAGGCCTTAGCCAAGATGAAGCAACACACCGATTTCAACGACCTGGCGAACAATAGTTCACTGGGGCGTGATGGGGTTGAACGCCAGGTAAGGGCGGCTGTGGGACTGGCCATCGAGAAGGCCGAGCAAAGGAAGGCGGTGCGGGAGCAGCAGGTGCAGGTACAGCAGAAGGAACCGAAGCAGAGGCGAGCTGCGCGTATCGGGTGATGTCTCAATCATCGCAGAGACAGACCAGGCCGGGGATTATCCCGGCCTTTTTGCATCAGGCGGCTTTTTTGGGTTCCTTATCAACAAGCACATGAACATGATGGCCAACTGCTGCAAGCATCATAACCAGCCGGTCGATGGTCATTTTCTCAAGACGGCCTCGCAGGGCGTCGTTCAGCCGCGTGCGGGTCACACCGAAGTGCTTGGCCGCTTCGGTTTGATTCCATCCCTCTTTTTCCATGATTCGCTGGATCTCAATGATGAGTTCGGCGCGAACCTTCATGTTGTCAGCGTTCGGTACATCCATGTCCTCGAAGATGTTGCCGCTAGAATATTCCATATCAATCATTGGATTTCCCTCCGCAGCTCCACGAGCCGTTGCTTTGCCAATTCGATATCCGGTTTTGCCGTTTTTTGTGTCTTCTTCTGAAAGACATGAAGCACATAGACAGCATTACCGATGTTTGCTGTGTAGATAACCCGATACGCCCCGCCAGCGCGTATCCGTATTTCCCTGACGCCTGGGCCAATGCTCTTCATCGGCTTCCAGTCGGCGGGGTCAAGTCCCTGCTGAACCAACATAAGCTGGGTGCCGAGTGCATGCTTTGTGGTCAATGGCAGCCCCCGCGCCACCTTCCTGGTGTCCCCAAGCCATATAACTTTTTTCATAAGCAAATTGTATCAAATTTGATACTTTTTGCAAGCTCATTTTCCAGCACCAAGCGGCAGGTTCAGTTCCCGGCATGTACGGACATACCCCGCTATCGTGTTAACGATCTTTACCAGGGTCTCTATGTTCCTGGTCGCCATCGCCCGGGAGATCCTAAGAGCCAGCTGCTCCTGCAGCTCAGGCCGAGCTAGCTCCTTCGCGGCGGCATTCTCTACCTGCCCCTGGTGGTTGCTGACTGCCTCCAGGTCGCGGAATGAGTCGAGACGCCCATCGGTCAGGTAGTCGAGCAGGTAGCTGAATTCACTGACGACCTGGCCGTGTATATTCAGGCCGCCATAACCCTGGAGTTTGATGCGGTTCTTCTGCATGTATTTATGGAGTCGCCGCCGTGCGAAATAAGTCCGGATCTTCTGAAACATAAAAAAAGCCCTATCTGTTGTCGTGGTGTGGGGAATATAGCGACCAGGACAGCAATTGCCACTGAAAAAATAGGAATATTGTACCAGGGCAACCCGCGCACAACGGGCACTATGTTAAATCGCCCCGCCGAAAGAGATGGGCACGGCCCTTTCTGATTGCTTGTTGTGGAAACCAATATTATATATATTGGTTTCCTATATCTATTTTTACCAAAACCCCCATTTTTGGCAGAACCTGCCCTATGAACGAGGTCGAAATCCGTACTCTGATCCAGGCCGGCGTGGATCTCCGCCTGGTGGCTGTGCCCAGGCCCCTCGATCTGCCCGGCTTTACCGTGGTGATCAATACCGGCCGCCTGGAGCAGCTGGAGATGAAAACCCGGCGCGGTCAGGTCCGGGTATTCAAGAAGCTGGAAACCCTCTGGAAGCTGTGCAAGCAGCTCGGGATCGCGGGATTCGAGGTAAGGGTACGGTAGGGCCTAATCGGGCTCTTTTGGCTCTCTGACAAGCCGAAAGGAGGCCCGTCGGGCCAGCGCCTCCTGATTTCTCGATAGGTGGGTGGCTACCTTTCCAACAAGGTTGCCTTTGCGATCCGTGATGATATGTCCACTGTCACCCAGTCGTCGAAGATCATTAGCCAACGAGTAATCCTCGATGCCGGCGGCTGGTATGTAGAGGTGGACGGTATAACCTGCCTCTTGTACTCGTGCCAGGGCCTCACCACTTTCCCTCTGGCTTCGCTCGGCTACTGTTTCGGGTAGAAGGCGCTTTATCCATCGGATAATTCTACGACCGGCCATTGCCCTTACTCTGCTCGAATCCCCCGTGATACTCGTACTGCTGAATTGTGGACCAGCGGTATCGTTTACCGCCCACGGTGATTGTTCCACGAACAGCGTCCTTTTTAATCGCCTTTGCTGCGACCTGGGCAGCAGTAGCGAGGTTGGTGGTATCCACTGCAACCGATCCTATGTAGGTGACCATCGTCTTTTGATCCCCATGGTTACATGAATGCAGTACGCACCAGATCTATTATTGCGTTCGCTTCCTCTGGCGAGAGGGTTATCTTTCCGCCGCCATGAGAGAGGATGACGGAGCCCTCATGCTCGAAGAATCCCCGATCTGGGCTTGTATTGTAGTTATTCACATACTCTATTGCCCTGGCCTTTTCGATCCCAACTGTCCAGCCCACTATAATCCATATTCCATGGTCGGTGGCCCTGGCCAGTATGTGTTCTATTTCTCGATCAAAGCTGATTTCCATGGGAGTCAGGCGTTTCGTCATTGGTTTCCCCTTAGTCGGCTCGCGTGGTATATGGTCACTATACATAATTACACTTGATTTTCTGAATGGCCTGTCTTTACTCACAATGCCTTGGTGTATTGCCGCTTAGTCTTGCATACCAAGTGGGGCGGTGGCTGATCTTATAATTTTGGCCCTTTGGCGTCTTAAACCAACCATCCAGTATTTCGGAAAACTCACGAGTCTTTCTCTTTACAGCGTTATGGTCTCTGCAGGCTGCGAGGTTGTTGTCTCCATAGTCGCCCTTGAAGAATCTGGGGTCTGAACTGATCACGTGCTGCAGCTCGTGGTAGAGAAACATCGAGACAGCAGAGATATCATCAAACAGATGCCGGGAAAGGACTATTCGATAGCCTCGGTCTGTTTTGTATGTAGCGGCAGAGAGTGACAGAGCGGCCCAGCTCGTTTCCCTCAAAATATCGGTATAGCCAGGCAGATCTTTTATCCGATATTCCAGGCGATGATGGCTTATCCTATTGCAAGTTATCGAGTCTGCTGCACATATGATTCTTTTGGCAGTAGCCAGATCCCCTAATTGAGAAGGTGACGGCTCTAAGAGAGGAGATTTGCTGAATTGGTATTGGACAGTCATCAACGAGGCCCATACCAATACGAGGCATGCCACAAGACTATATAGCCCCTTGGTCCCATACAGACTTTTCATATTAACCGCCAGGAGGGTCCATGTTTATGCCTTTAGCTTTCGCTTCCGCCAAGCTTATGCGGGCATATTTCATAGGGGGAATAACGGTAATTGCAGACATTGAAAGTATGTACAGTATCAACCCTACTTCCCGATGGTGGTCTGCAAAGTAAACAACGAAGGCATATTCCCAGCCTAGGACTGCGAGGGTCACAACGACCAGGTGCCAGCCTAATGCTCTCTTCTCATTTGGTGTAAACATATTCTCTCCTTTTTTAAAAAACCCGGCCGTGAGGCCGGGTAAAAGGCGGGGGCTGGGCCTTTTATTTCATATGATCTTTTTCTGCGAAGATGGGGTGCAGGTTACCGCCAAAAAATATCACTATTGTCAATATCAGCACCCATAGCACTGCTAGTGGAATCGGCATGCTCGATGCAAATAGCATAAAAAACGCGCATATTTCTGTTGTCACCCAATTTGTCATTTTTCTTCCTTGTTGTTGATTGTAAATCGAGGCCGAACTCTCCCGGCAGTCACACCATTAAGCAGGTGTCGCAGCCGCTGGGCCAATGGCGAGCGGCTTCCCTTCCCAAGCCATTAGTACATCGGTACAAATACCAATTCGATATCAACCCGTTGATTCTCTTTTTGCCCCTCTGGGGTTGAGTTGTCTGCCACAAAGTCTGCAGCGGAAGCGTAGTTGACCATGATCTTTAGGGGTGATACGCCTCGGTCTACCAAGTACTTTCTTGCTGCTGCTGCACGGGCAAAAGCCAGGGCCTCGTCTCTGGCGCTGGATCGATTGGTACTGGTGCGACCGCTGACATATATCAGGGTCGCGTCCTTGGCGTCTGCCAGGATCTCGGCCGCATCCTCGTCTGGTTGAAACCGGGTGCTGGCGTAGGGGTATGCAACCCGGACTAGCGTAGAAATAGGGGAGCCTGCGGCAGTGAAGTAGGTTTCCTGGGCCTGTGTGATCCCGCCTATTGTCATTGCACACAGGAAAAATAATAGTTTCACCATCTCAAGCGGCTCCTTTATGTTCAATTCTCCGACGCTGTGACCCTCGCCGATCTTGGATATTTTCCACCACTGTAGCGGCCTGGAATTCCAGCAATGCATGCTTTGTTGCAGCCGGGACACTGGCATCTGCTATTGCCGCCTTACAGAGCTGAGCTTGTACGAAAACCATTTGTCGCTTCATGATTTCGTTACTGGCTTGCCGAGTGCTATTCAGCTTCGAGACGATGAGCAGCGTGTCATGCCGCAAACGGTACAAGGCTGCCTTGGCAAGAGGGTCTGTATACTTGTTGATCCTAATTCTTGGAGGTGATTTTTTATCAGACATTACATTTCCCTTTTGAAGGCCAGCCTTGGTGTATGAATAGCATCCTGGGTGGCCTTATTAGTGCTCTGTTTAGGTCTTTCTATTTGGATAACCACCTCGTCAGGGTCCAGATGTTTATCCAGCCACGCGGCCCATTTAGCCGCTTTCTTGATCAGATCTGCCCGATAGGACACGTTGTATTCAGGCGTTCGAGAATGATAGTTAGCGGCCCGAGTCCATAGATCGCCCTCATCGTTCTTGATGTGCTGCCGCAACCGCCAAGCGGCTAGGTCGAACGAGTAGCAACCGGGGGCTGCTACGTCGCTCGCATGTATTCCATGTCGCTTCAATTCCTGCAGATATGCCGTATTGAATTGCATCGGACCTACATCATAGGTGCCATTTTTATTTCGGACCCACTGACCTGGCATGCCGCCTTCTTTCTCGGCCACAGCGAGAATGACATTGGCCGGTATTTCATACTTCACGGCCGCTTCTATTGAGCATGTAATGCGCTCTTGCTCCAGTGGTGGCAGATCGGCAACGAATGGCATCCTAGTCACCAGTAGAAGGTTGGTCCGGCCGGAGTGCCTTCAATAAACACATCGCCATACATTTTTGTCGCAATGCAACCTGGGGGGTTTTCCATTTCTCCGCTGTTCTGGCAGATCGTGCCCTTGATGTAGTGTTGTGGAACCATTGTCCACTGGGCGCACTGATCTTCACCCCACATAGACCAGCTGGCACATCTTTTTTGCGCACCAATCAGTGCAGCGGGCCCGTAATCAAAGGTCATGTGGCTGCCGCTACCTGGTGGCGGGTTGACTGCGCAGGAGCTGAAGGCAGGGAGTGGTGGCTTGCGGTGCTTCACGCGGTTGATCATCGCCGAATAGGCCGCACCACAGCCGGCCGGAAAGCCGCCAGGCATGCAGATCCAGATGGAGCATTCCGCTTGCGATGCCGCATTGGCAGTATAGGGCGGTGCTGCTGTTAGAAGCGCTGCGATAACAGCGACCAGTCTGGTTTTTTGGATATCCGTAGGCATTGTTTGTCTCCTTGATTGAATCACGTGTTTTGTGTTCCGTTATCACGGTTCACAAAGGCGGCGACCTCCGACTGAGGATCTGCTTCCTCACCCGAAAGGCTGTTGTCCCCGAAGGAAGGGATATCGTCACTGCCCGCCCCTGAGTGTTCCGCGAGAAAATCGCGGGCCTCATCGGCTTGCAGTTGCTCTCTCAGCTCACTGGCTGCGGCTATATCCTGCTTGTCTTGGCGTGCCTGGGCGGTTGATCCAGGGTTGCGGATCTCCGACGCGATTTTGCCCCCAGCGGTCTGGCCAATAGCTCCCTTGGCCTTGTCCACGACATTGGCGGCCTTGTCCTTGACGATTGATCCGGAGCCCTTAGCCAGGTTAGCGCCGGCGTCTGCGGCTATCTTGGTCGCCGTGCTAGCTGCCATGGCTGCGGAGGCCATGAATCCGCCTCTGGACTGTCCCCCTGCGGCCTGTTGTGGCGAACCACCGCCTGAATCAGTGGCGGCCTGTTGGCCGCTGCCGGCTGAATCGCCGCCGTTACTTCCGGACTGGCCACTCTCACTACCGCTGTTGTCGGCTACAGCGTCACCCGCATCACTGCCACCGCTTGCAGCAGCCCCACCGTTATTGCCTCCGGCGGAGGCCACGGCCCCCATCGGAGAAGCAAAACCGGCCGCTTCGGCAAGAGGGGTATTACCAGTTCCCGGAAGTCCTCCGCCACCTGGTCCTCCACCACTGGGGTCGCTGCCACCTCCACCACTTGGCCCGCCTCCCCAAAGACTTGTCAGCACATCGCTGCCAGAGGCTACGTTGGCGTTTGCCTGGGAGAAAGCGGCCATCAAAGCAGAGACCCCGCCAGCTCCTTGTGTGGCACCTGCGGCTATCATGGCCCCTCCAACGGCTGCTGCTGCGGCGGCCATGCCGGCAGCCCCCATCGCGGCACCGGCACCGAATTGACCAATACCCATCCCACCGACGCTTGCCCCTGTGATAATCCCCGAAATCAGCTGCGGCACCTTGTTGGTAAGCACGAAGATGACAAGCACAACGATCATCACAACGGCCATTTCAGAGAAATCAATCCCTGATTTCATGTTGTTGTAGTAATCAAAAATGAGGGACTTACCAATGCCAATAAGCAGGATCATAGTCATGATTTGGGCGGCTATTCCTAGTACGGTTTTGTAATAATTAATGGCCATATCAGAGGTCCAGCGAGAGCCACCAAAACCAAGGAAAAAGATGCCGCCATAGGCAAGAATCCACGCGGAGATAAGCAGCAGTAGCATATTTACGGCAATGAGTGCCGTAAGTGCTAATATAATCAGAGCCAGTATCACCCCAATAAAGCTGTCTATTGGTGACCAGCCAGATGATTCGGCGAAAGCTTTGCCAAGCAAGATAAACCCTATCTCTACTATGCTCGATGGGGTGAACGACCCGGTAAATCCAGTGAGGGATGAGGCCGACCCACCGAGTTGGGTTAGCGAGTCAATAATGGAACGTGCAAAGGCAGGCCCATTGATCAACAGCCACCAGAAAAATCCAGTGAAAATAGTGAAACGCACTAATTCCGCAAAAAATTCGCCAATGTCGGCCTTGCGTAAGGCCATCATTCCGAAGGTCCAGACCATCGAAATCACTACAAGTATCCAGAAGAGCCTAGATGCGGAATTTTCAATGACACTTGCCCACGAGCTGGCGTTGTTCTTGAACCTTTGTAGGATGTCATCCATTAGGCCATAGTTATCTATGGCCGCATTTGCATCTACAGCAAAGATCAAGAGAACAATTATAAGCAGCCAGTGGCTCCTAACATGGCGAATGATATTTTTCATAGCCTCTTACCAAGCTGTCCAATTTTTCTCGGGGCTTTTCTTGAATCCACTTCTTTTTGCACAGAGGCCCCTAAATTTTTCCCTTGAACTTTTTGGTTCTATAGAGGCAATAATTACAGGCTTGCAGTTTGCGTTATTTACCTCTGGCAATGGGGTAAGAACTTCCGATTCCCCCTCTGAAAAACAACCAGTGAGCACTATGGAAAGGCTGCAGATTGCGAGAAATAGAGAAATTTTATTAGTAACTGAATGAGTCACGTGCTGCTCCTTACCAAGCTGTCCAGGCTTTTTCTGGTGTATTTTTGAATGTGCCGGTTCTTAGCTTTCTCCCGGAGGCCACCATTTTTGCCTCTTCTGCCATTTGTGCCTGCATGCGCGTGGTGGCGGCGTTTTGCTGGGCAATTAACAGCGCACGTATCTGCAGAAGTTGATTGGCTTGCTGGCTGGCGAGCTGGTTTGCGTACCCGATGGCTTCCATTTGCCCCGTGGAACCCTGAGCAGCTGCCTGGAGCTGTTCCAGGGTGACAGCATCGGCCTGCATAGCATCCTGCTGCTTGTCCAATCCCCTGAATAGTGCGTCATTTGCCCGTTTCTGAGCGGAGTAGCCCAGGCTCCTGGCATCCTCCAGTTTTTGCCATTCGGCGGCGGTACAGGTTCCATTGGGGTCATAGCACGGGGTTCCTTCGTAGTAGTCGAGATCTCCGTACTGGGCTAAGTAGGTGTCCACATCACCTAGGGTGGCCTTGTAGTACGCCAGGGAGTCGATGGCATTCCGCAGATTGTTCATGGTTACGGTGGCGTTGTCCCAGATATATGTGGATGGAGCCATCGTGTTCTGCAGCATGTTTTGATACTGCTGGAGCTGGGTTTGATACTGTTGAATCAGCTTGAGGGTCTGGCTCACCGACTCGGTAGCACTAACAGTGGTTTGCACGATGTTGGTCACATCGATAACAGGGATGCCGCCAGCGTATACTGTTGGCAGCGCCGTGCTGGTAGCCAATACAATGGCCAGAGTAACTTTAGCCGCTAAATTTTTCCGTATCATCGGGCTTTTCCTTTTGGCGTTAATAGTCGAAAGACTGGTACGGTTTCGAGAATGTCAGGTCCTTAGTGACGATGACGTTAAATCGAAAGCCGGGGCGGATTTCCAAGGTTGGGGCAATGCTTAGGTTCTTGGCGACCATTTGCCCGGTCACCTGCCCGAGTTGCTGCCCCAGTGCCTCACTCAGGGCATCGCTAGACCTCTGGCTGTCGCTGCTACTGCCGGAATCATCCTGGCTCAAAGCAATGCCAGCTGTTACGCCAGACATTAGGAGGGCCGAGCCAAATATCCTCAGATAGTGGTTATTGACCTTGTCATTGAACCCTGCATAGCCAGCGCCATCGGCACCAGGCATTGACCCGATATCCAGGGCCTTTCCGTCCGGAAATACGATCCGTTGCCATGCGACCAATACACGAGCTTGCCCATAGGCGACTTCGCTAGAATAGGTCCCTACTAATCGAGATCCCTGAGGAACCAGCAGGTAGCGACCGGTGGGCGTGTCGTAGACATTCTGTGATACCTGGGCCACGATTTGACCTGGCAGCTCCGAGTTGATACCCGAAATCAACGTGGCCGGAAGTACAAAACCAGCACGTAGCTCATATGGAGAGCGAGGCATTACCGTCTTGGAATCTAGCCGCCAACGATCCTCTCCGCTGGTGCTATATCCTGCGGACGTGGCAGTGGCCTGCAGGAGAGTTGGAGCGCCTGTATAACCAGCACCGCCGGCACTACCACCCTGGTCTTCCAATGTGCTCTTAACCTGGGCCATACGCGCCTGGTAGGCTGCGGTGGGGTCATCCCGAGTTGCGGCATTAATTCGCTGACGAACAGCGGCCAGCCGCTCGATCATTTCCTGCCGGGTTCGTGGGGTATTCTCGGGGACGCTGGATACCGATGGCGTACTACGTGGTGCGGTTATCTGCACGCTGGTTTTAGACTTAGCGGCCTCCTGTAGCATCTGTAGTTTTGCCAGCCGTATGCGCTCAGCCTCTTCGTCTCTGACCGGCGCTTTGAGTGGCGCTGGCTGATTTAAGGCTGGTGGGGGCACGGGCGGGAGATCCGGATTTTCCGGCCTTGCGATGATCAGTTTTGGCTTCGGCTCTTCCTTTGGGGCTGGAGGGGCTACGGCCGGTATAAAACCGTCTGTATGTGATCCAGCTATGTCCTTTGCAAAAACACTAGTGGAACCGCCCTGTTTCTGATCGGCGTCAGTGGGCTCATTTTGCTGGTTGGCCCTGTCTGCAGCGACCAGCATCATGATGAGCAAAAATGACCCCATAAGTGCGCCGAGAATGTAAACCGGCATATTATTAACCCGGCGAACGCCTCCCTTCTTGCTCACCGTGCCGGGAGAAGAGTCCGGTGCCATCTGGTCTGCGACTGTATCCGTCATTCCGTCACTCCTTGTGTGCCCAGTACCCAGCCGGGACAACGGTTCCGTTCTCCTGACGATATGGACGATTGATCGCTTGGTCGCCGACCTGGATTGTCAGTCGGTACAGGTGATCATCTTTGGCCTGGTCCAGGACGTACCTCAGTGACAGGCCGGAATCGGGATTCGGTTGGGCTTTCGAGGAATACTCCTGAAGGGCATAGCCCGCCTCTCTCAGACCTGACACCAGTTCGCTACCAAATACATCCGGGGTTGGCTGCTTCAGTGCAAAACGTGTCTTTGCTGGCGGATACAGATCGGCCAATTGCTTCAAGGCATCACTGGCAATCTGTTTGTCCACGCTAACCGGCTGGTCCTTCAGGTAATTTCCGTATTGGAACGGTCCACTGGTTGTGGCACAGCCGGTAGCTGACAGAGCAAGGGCCATCAGGATGGCCATCCTGTTAATATTGCGCATGGTCATAGCCCCCTGTGCGTTGGTTGTTATGGCCTCTGCTGATTGTTACGCGGTCCTGATCGCTGCCTACGCCAGCAATCAGGATGGCCTTATCAAATACCTGATCAACGATATATCGGTCTCCCTGGACGCGATAGTTGACCAGCACGGTTTCGTCATCACTAAAAAGTCCCCCCGATTTGCGTACCACGAGAAGGCTGGGCGCTTCTGTCTGTGCCATTGCGTCCGGCATTTGAATGATGGTCTTGCGACCATCGTTATAGACGCGGACGGGCTTCCAACGGGCCTCCCCAGACAGCTCGTAATTAAAGGAAAGGTTGCCCAGATATTCGCCGGTCTGCGGGATGGTTCTGGCTTCGCGCTCACGGGTCTCCCTGGTTCGTATCGCGTCCCATTTTGCTGTGGCATCCTCTGGATAGGTAAAAGCCACTTGGGGCATGTACTGAGTCCGATGCGACCGCAGCCGTAGGTGATAAGTCCGGCGGTTCGTGGTGACCACTAAACTCGTTTCCAGACCCACGTCCATCGGCTTGATGATAAGGTGCTGGGTCTCGCTCGCACCGCTTCCGGTGATTGCCGGGTCTACCATCCATCGGGCGGTATCGCCCAGGTGGATCGAGTTGACCACTTCGCCAGGCTGCAGGGCCACATCACAAATCTGAAGAACCGCACAGACGATGCTGGGTTGTTGGGCACCGAACAGGAAACGGACTGATCCATCCGGACCTGCGATGGGCTTCATGCCGGTCGGTGTTCCAGCTGCCCACCGTTTGGCGATGCCAATAGCCGCCTTCTCTTGAGCGGTCAGCTTGGGATTGTTCTTGGAAAAATATTTCTCCGCCAGGTCGCCATCGGCACCGGCCAGGGCCACAGCTGGCACCACCAGTGCGGCACCCAGGACTGCGGCAATAAATTGTTTCTTCATGGTGGTATGCCTCGTGTTTAAAGTAGTTTTGACCAGGAGAAATCACGCACATGAATCCCGGTGGGATTCATGCGGATCTCTTCCTCGGTGGTCTGTGGAGTCGGTGCAGTGGTGTAAACCGTGATCAGGGCACGCATGTTCTGAGGTTTGTCAACGACTACACCCTGTCGGTCTCGGGTGGTTTCCACCCAATCCACCTGCCAGGTGTCTGGTGACTGGGGCAGTACGGACGTGATCTCTGTACTGACCATCACCTTCGTCGCCCTCTGGAACGGACTTGACTCCTCCGATCCGTTCAGCCATTCGTTCATTTTGGCTGTGGCCGGATCATTCGCTGCCAGCTTGGAGTAGATTCGGAAAATCGCCTTGCGCTGCAGAGCTACGTCCGGGGAAACCATGCGGGCGTCAGTTATGAATTCAGCTACCGAGGCATGGATGACGCGCTTATCAACGGGTGATGCTGCAGAGACCGGACCAGCTGCTATCGCTTGGCCCAGTTTGTCTACCTCGATCACGTAGGGGATAAAGCGTGACTGGCTACCGATGTGGATATTCCCCCCTACAGCTGCTAGAACGATCATCAGTGACAAGATGGCAACTACCTGCCACATCCTCCGTGACGCCACCTGTGAGCCAACATGATCGTTCCAAGTGCGCCGGGCTGACAAATAAGGGTTGTCGCTTTCTCCCTGTCTGCGACCTCCTGCGAGCGCCTTTTCTCCACGGCGGGGATCGTCATTGTCGGGCTTCTTAAATACGATGCCCTTCATGGTGTTCTTAAAGCTCATGCTGCCTCCAGATAGTTATTGAGCTTCAATCCCCGGGTCGACAGCCAGTGGTCTACCCACTGATCGCCGTACTTGGCTTCCAGGTGTTGAATGGTTGCAATGGATTCCTTGTCGGTTGCGCCGACAAATGCTAGGGCGAGAGGGCCCAGTGCCAGCTCGTAAAGGCGGCGTCCAGCCTCAGAGACGCAGTAGTATTGACGCTTGGGAATCGCGGTAGCGAGGATCTCGATCTGGCGGTTGTTCAAGCCCATGCGTCGGTAGAGGGCGGCGGTTTCCTCATCCCGTGCGTACACGTTGGGTAGGAAAATCTTGGTGGCGGTTGATTCCACAATCACGTCCAGAATGCCGGAATTGGCGGCATCGGAGAGGGATTGGGTTGCCAGGAGTACCAGGCAATTCTTTTTTGCGAACGCTTTGAGCCATTCGCGGATCTTGTCTCGGAATACGGGATGGCCAAGCATGATCCAGGCCTCATCCAGCAAGATCGCCGCCGGCTGTCCCTTTAGGCTGCACTCGATTCGGCGGAACAGGTAAAGCAAAACCGGGAGGGCGAATTTCTCGCCCAGGTTCATCAATTCCTCGATCTCGAAGGTGGTGAAATCGGCCAGTGCTAGGCCATCCTCTTCGGCGTCGAGCAAGTGCCCCATCATGCCGTCAATGGTGTACTGTCTCAGGGCCTCGCGGATCACCTCGTCCTGGATCGTTACCGTGAATTCAGACAGTGTGCGGGCTCCGCTTTTGTGCATGCTCATGATGGCATTGCCAATCTCATTGCGTTGCGCAGGGCTGGTTTCCACGCCGTTCAAGGCAAGGATTGTATCTATCCACTCCATTGCCCATGCCCGGTCACCTTTGGTTTCCAGGAACTGCAAGGGACAGAACGCCAACCGGCTGTCGTCGGATGCCACGGAGAAGTGCCGACCCCCGACTGCAGCGGTGAGAGGGTACATCGACATGCCTTTGTCGAATGCGTAGATTGACATGCCTTGGTAGCGGCGGAGCTGTGCGGCAATCAGGCCGAGGTGGGTGGATTTACCGGCACGGGTTGGTCCGAACATCAGCGTATGCCCCAGGTCTCGCACATGGAGGTTAAGACGGAAAGGCGTGCTGCCGCTGGTTACGCAGTGCATCAGCGCTGGAGCCATGGGCGGATACATTGGACATGGTGCATTTTCGCTGCCGGTCCAGATTGTGCTGATCGGCATCAGGTCGGCCAGGTTCATCGTATTGATGTGCGGCCGACGGACATTCTCAACGCCGTGGCCCGGCAGGCTACCGAGGAACGCATCTACCGTATTGATGGTTTCAATACGTGCGGAGAAGCCGAGTGAATCGATAGCCTTGGCAATTTGGCGGGCGGATTTCTCCAGCCTTTCACGGTCCTCGTCCATTAATACGATGACGCTGGTATAGTAACCGCCGGCTACCAGACCGCTGTTAATATCGGCAATTGCGGCTTCTGCATCTGCGACCATCGATAGGGCGTCCTGGTCAATGGTCCCCGAGTTTGTATTGAATACCTGGTCGAAGAATCCTCGTATTTTCTGTTTCCACTTCTTTCGGAACTTGTCCAGGTGTTTAACTGCCTCGTGCTGGTCCATGAAGATAAACCGTGACGACCAGCGGTATTCACTAGGTAGCTCGGACAGAGCGCTAAGAATCCCCGGCGTCGATTCCAACGGAAAACCGTCGATGGCGACCACCTGGATATATTTCCGGCCAATCTTGGGTACTACTCCACCCCAAAACTCTTGCCCTCCGATGATGTTGTCCAGATACATCGGGTTGTTGGGCAGCATGATCGGTTGGCTGTTGCCCGTTGCACAAAACTGCAGCCAGCTAAGAAAATCGTCATGAGTATGCTTGGTGCCGTCTTCATCAACGATTTGATGGCCCTTTAGCCTCGTGAGCTTAACCGCTGCCGACAATCGGGACTCGATGGTCTGGATCTCATGTTTGAATTGCTCGATGAGGCCCATGGTCCGGGCCTTGTGATTTGCTACTGGCGTATCATCATCGAACATCAGTTCGACGAACTTACGTTGCGCCAGCATGGGGGGGAACCAAGTCAGGGTGATAATGAAATACCCCTCGTACATGGTCCCTGCCCTCTCGAAAAGCGACCGACGCTCCTCATCAATAGCGGCTGAGACTGGGTCGGGGAAATGCGACAGCTCCCGCTGCGAGTATTTCGGGGCTGGCCTGCGTGGAGCGTCAACATGAACCATCCAACCGCTTCCGAGGCCTGCAAGCGCCTGGTTGATTCGCATCGATACCATACTTCGCTGCTCATCGGTGCTGCTTCCATTGTCTTCGCCGCGGTACATCCAGGCCGCCATGAAAGCACCGTTTTTGCAGACTATGACGCCGTTATCCACTTCAGCGGCATAGTTGAGTAGATCGGCAAATCCCTCGTCCTTGGAGCGGTGCTTTTTCAGGCGTGTTTCGGCACCGGCTACCTGTATTCGACCGTAGAGGATCAGCACCAGCACCACCCCAAGGGTGGCGATTGTGTAAGACACCATTTCTATTTCAATCATCTGTAACGCTTCCCTTGTGTTGCCGTATTTTCCCGGAAGGGCGTACTGCGTGGCGGGTAATACCCTTTGTACTTGCGGTGCCGGAGGTAGACGAAGCGCATCTTTGGATCGGCCTTCGCCATGATTCGGCATGCGAAAAGAGCACCGAACCATAAGACGAGGCCGAATACCGTTGCCCGCAGCTCCTGGGCTGTAAAGATCAGTGCGCCGGCCAGGAGGCCAGCGAACATCACCAGCTCACGGTCCCCGCCCATAAACAGGTTGTCGCGGTTACCGGACCTTCGGATGGGGATCGTGCGGAGCGCCATGATTAATTGCCCTCCCCCGCTCTCTGGTTTGGCTGATGTACTTCATGAACCACGTCATTTGTCGGTGCCGCGATTACCGCACCACGTCCAAAGAAAGTGCTCATCATGTTCTGTGCGCCAACCAGCAGCGCCATGACCAAGACAATGAAAATCAGGGTTCGGAAGAAACCGTTAAGCTCACCGCCAAATATAAGAACGCCGCCGGCAACGACGATACCGATGATTGCCAGTGCAAACGCAACAGGTCCGGTCACCGAGTTACGGAGATCAGTCAGCCAGCTTTCATATGGGAGGGCTCCGCCCGTTCCCACCGATGCCAGGGCGGGTTGTGGAAGCATGATGACGATCACGGCCAGTACGGCCAGAACAACGGCCCATTTCATGGGGTTGGCGGTTTGGTCTTGGGGAAGGGACAATTGCATTGCTTTTTTACTCCTAGACAGTTTTGGTGGTGTATTGGCCATTGCTAAACCCAGATACCTCGATGATTTCCTGGACTTGGCGGCCGCTACTGGTACGGGCGATATGAACGACCATATGAACCGCCTCGCCTATGAGCGGTTCGATGGGTTTGGGTGAATCAGGGTGCATGCTGATAAGCATGGCGAGACGATCCAGTCCGGCCTTGGCATTATTGGCGTGAAGTGTGGCGGCCCCTCCTTCGTGTCCGGTGTTCCAGGCCATGAGTAGATCCAGTGCCTCAGGGCCGCGTACCTCACCAACCAATATTCTGTCGGGACGCATCCGCAACGTGGTTTTCAGCAAAGCAGTCATGGTTACGTCCATGCTGGTGTGGTACTGCACATAATTTTCGGCTGCGCACTGGATTTCCCCGGTATCCTCAATAATGAAAACCCGTTCGGTAGGGTCGTTGGCAACCATCTGGTTGATGATCGCGTTTACCAGGGTTGTTTTGCCGCTTCCGGTGCCTCCGATCACCAGGATGTTGCGGTGCGCCCGCACCGCCTCGATCAGCACCTCCCGTTGCTGAGGCGTCATTACACCGCTCGCGACGTATTGATCTAGCGTGAAGATGGCTACCGCTTTTTTACGGATGGCAAAAGTTGGGGCTGGTACGACTGGTGGTAGCTGTCCGGCGAAACGGGACCCGTCCAGGGGTAGTTCGCCCTCCAGGATCGGCTTTTGCCGGGTGATCTCTTTGCCGTGGTATCCGGCGACGGTCTCTATGATGGCTTGCGCCTGGGCTGTACGGAGTGTGCCCATGCAGTGCATTGGCTCGCCGAGACGTTCTTGCCAGAGACGCCCGTCGGCATTCAACATGATTTCTACGGTTTTTGGATCTCTCAATGCAGCCAGTAGGTCCGGCCCCATATCGCGCTCTAGTTTGCGCTTTGCCCGTTCCTTGATGCTGCTTCCTTCGTTCTTTCCTGTGGTCATCCCAATTCCTAGACGTTAATTTCTTCCCACTGGCGCGACTTACGATATAGCGAAATTATCCAACATGCAATACTTCTTGCATATCGAATGGTCTTCGACCGTTCGATGTCTTTTATGTGAGGGGTTCCGCTTGGCTTACAGAGACTGCGCTAGGCGGTTTATTTAGATTTTTTAGCGGCTAAAACGCGGGGCTTGGGCGCTCTTCCGTGACGCTGTGGTGTTCCTACTTCTTCTCCTTGATTTTTCTTTGGGCATCTTCTGCCCATTTCTTGACGATGAACGCCTTGTGTTCCGGAAGTACAGCTGTGATTCGGTCGTACCCTTCGGGCAGGCTCTTGAGGATGGGGTGTCCCGCCAATTCTTCTAATGTCTTACTGTCCATGTCTGTTGCCTCTAGTAGCAAGGGCAACGCTACATCCAGAGCCGTGGCTATCGCCTCCATTGTCTTCAGACTTGGGTTTCCCTTCCCAGTTGTCAGGTCCGATAGGAACGAGACCGATACGCCGGACCGTTTTCCTAGTTCCTGCTTGGTCATGCCGCGCTCTTCTAGGATGCGCAACACGTTTGTGAAGAATATGAAATCGTACACCGGGTTCTCTGCTTGGGCGGCAAGATTTTAGCCGCTAAAATTCCTTGATCGGCAGCACTTAGGAACATTATTCGATATATCGTAATTCCTTTTTTAGCTGTGTGATTTTACCTTTTCTTGGCGTCTCGCGCATCCCCCGCGTAGCGGGGCGGGCTGTCTGCTTTGCCTACGGGTTCCGCTATCGCTACATCCCTGCCCTACGGCCAGGGACAAGCCCTCCGCATCCCTGATGCCTCCGCGTCAATGACGCTCCGCGCTCCGCTTGACATGCTAAGGGGATACCCCTCGCGCCGGTCAAGGGTTCGTTTCACCCTGTCCTCTCCCGTTCAGACTCCTCCCTTCGGTCGTCACTTAGCTGCGGCCTCCGCCAGGCCCTTGCCCTCTGCTACCCTCGTTTCGACACCAGGAAAGAATTTATTTGGCTTTCTATTCCTGGAGTTTGATATGAGCAATCTGACCAAAGAGCTGATCCGTCTGCACGGTACTGAGGGGCTACGGGCCGAACAATGGTTTGACTTGATGCTTGATGATGTGATGGCTGGTTTCGGCAAGACGCTGACGGAGAATGAGATACCGGGCGAGCGGGTCCGGGCTGTCCTCTTTGATCTATCTGCGTTGTATGCAAAGGAGGTGATTGCCGTTGCACCTTTTGCGGATATACTGGGGCCCGTCCACATGGAGCTGGTCAGTCGATACCACCAGAAAGGCACAGGCCAGTTTTTTACGCCGTTTGAGATCTGCCGGCTACTGGCTGACTTGAATATGGGCAATGAGCCCTTGCCCTCTGATCGTCTTACTCGCATTTGTGATCCGGCAGTTGGTGCTGGTGGGCTACTGTTGGCCACTGCTAATCATGTTTGTGACACGCACGGTCCGGAGGCCTTGGAGCTGGTCTCCCTCACTGGTGTGGATGTTGATTGGCGATGCGCCAGAATGTACCCCTGCCAAGTGCTATCCAACCTGCTTGTGCATCAGCTCCAGATCGGTGAATTGGTCTCCTATCACGGGAACACCTTGGGTGATCCGGCCTACTGGTCTACCTATTGCCACTATTCACGGGCCGGCCTCCCGGTGCCACCTGCCGATTTCCCTGAAGTAAAGACAGCAGTCGCGGCATCCATCAGAGGGGAGCAAATGGCGCTCTTCTGAGAGCCATTTATCTGTTGATGTTTTTTTCATATGATTGATAATGATTCACTATGATTCATTACCAATCATATGTTAGAGGCTGAATATATGTCCAAGACAGATACCCGCGTATTAACCGCCCATGTGCCGATTCCCCTGGCGGACCAGGTGGACCAGCTGGCTGGGAAGTTGGAGCGGTCTCGGGCCTGGATTATGAAACAGGCTCTTTCCTCCTGGGTCGCTCAGGAGGAAGAACGGGACCGCCTGACACGCGAAGCCATGGCCGACGTGGTGGATGGCTGTGTAACCGACCACCAGGCTGTCTACACCTGGGCTGAGAGCCTGGATTCTGATAGTCCGCTGCCGGCACCGCGTTGATGGTGCTGAAATGGACCAGCAAGGCTCTTTCAGGCCTTACCAGGCTTTACGAGTTTTTAGCTTCCGCGAACAAGTCTACAGCTGTCATGGTCGTGCAGTCCTTGGTCAAGGCTGCCGACTCCCTGCAGGCAAATCCCCGCATTGGCGAACAACTGTTCCAGTTCGCGCCCAACGAGGTGCGGCGTGTTTTTGTTGGTCAGTACGAAATGCGATACGAGATTGCTGACGATACGATTTATATACTCCGGCTTTGGCATACACGCGAACGCCGGGAATAACAACAGAATAACGAAGGTACTTATGGCGAACAATAATCGCAAAAAGGACACTGATGAGTCTGTAATCGTCGATTACCGTAAACCCGTGCCGGATTGGGTCAGGGCGGCCATCGATGAACACATGGGCCAAGACCTTGAAGATGCAAAGCATGCTGGCGCACTGGGTTTTATGGCTAGGGCGCTGGTGATGGCCACCATGCCCTATAAGGACCCCAAAACCGACGCCTTCACCCGAAAAAACGGGGAATTCAGACTTCGTATCCTGGCGGGATATGAGGGTGGCATCCCCTATGGCATTTATCCGCGTCTGCTTCTGTCCTGGGTAACAACGGAGGCTGTGCGGTGCCAGTCGCCCGTGATTGAGTTGGGAGATTCCCTGCGTGGATTTCTACGTGAGGTGATGGAGCTGCGCTCCAATAGTGGCGGTTCCCGTGGAACTTCGACACGAGTTTCAGAGCAAATGAAACGACTTTTCGGTGCCCTCATTACCGCTCAATACACCGGCGACCTGGGTAACGGTCGCAAGGGTTTTAAATTGCGCAATGTGATGATCGCCGATGACCTCGATATCGACGGCGAGGACTGGGCGCTCGACGGTGACAACGAACCGGGTAGCGCCCTTTGGAGGCCTCAAGATCAGCACGAGGCCGGCACGTGGCAATCCACCGTGCGGCTGAGCCAAAATTTCTTCCAGGAGTGCATTGACCGGCCAATCCCAATCGATCTGCGCGCCTACAAGTCGCTACGCGGCTCTCCGCTTGCCATGGATGTGTATACTTGGCTCACCTATCGGATGAGCTATACCGAACGCCGGACCCGTCCGATCCCCTGGGCAAGCCTTATGCTTCAGTTCGGCAGCAACTTCAAAAACGACCAAGCGGTACGGGACTTCAAGAAAGCGTTTCTGAAGGCCCTCAAAGCCGTAGCTGTTGTGTATCCCCAAGCGCAAGTAGATGTGAAAGACAATGGCCTGGTGCTGATTCCCTCCCCAACGCACATACAGCCGGTGGGGCAGCCGCGACAGAAAGAGCTATTCTGATGTGCGCTGAAGAACTCCCGGCAAGCGCATCGAGACCAAGTGCGCTGAAGAACTCCCGCCCCTGGGCTTGTGAGTAACCCTGTGAATAGTACGAGCTATCCACGCTGAAGAACTCCCGGCTGCACAACGATCATTTATTCCCTGTATTATCAATGCCTTACATACACACGCACAGAAAGGCTGTGCGCTGAAGAACTCCCGGCGTCTGCGCTGAAGAACTCCCGGAGAAAACCTGCCGATAACACTATAAGTGCTTGTTGTAATAGACCTTTATGTATATTTATCCACACACCCCTATATATAAAAACCTTTATAAAATACCTATAGTTGGTGCCTCCGATCTGTGCATAAACCAACTTTCAGCACCGGCGCACTTTGCACGTGAGTCCGCCTACCCTTCGCCCTCCTGGCTTCGCCCCGCGCAAGCGCGGCCTAAGCTGGCCCTCCCTGGCCAGCAAAAGCAAAAGTTTGCACGCTTACAAAGGGGCTTCGCCCCTCTGCACTCCCCATGGCGTTCTAGTTACCAAGGACTACTCACCACCATCTGGCCGCTTCACTTCAAATCTTTTTACAAAGCCCTCAGTTTGAACACCAAGAAAAGGATCCTGTCTCCTCACCATGAAATACCGATGATTATTTTTTAGCGGCTAAAACCCCTTGCTTTTCTTTGAAAGTTTAGCTAAACTTTATACCTGAAGGCCGGGCTTGTTGCCCAGGTCAATTACCGGAGAGTTTCCGATGACTCAAATACAAGAGCAGGTTCCTGTATCCGCGTCCCTGGTTGCCGAAGATAACCGATTGGACTTCCTGCCTACCTTCTTCTCTCCACGCCTGATGATGCTCGGTGAGGCCTTGGTCTATGCCTGGATGGAACGCCTTTCCGAGGACTACGAAGGCAGCTATTGGCATTTTTACACTCTGTCGAATGATGGCTTCTATATGGCCCCGGCCATCGGCAAGCCCTTGCACATAGAGGTGGGGGGTAATTTGTTCGTCGGCGACCTGTCGGCCAATGCGTCCGGTATCGTTTCTACACTGTTCGCACTGAACCAGCTTGCAACCGAGTTTCAGGGCACGGTCGAGGCCGACGCGCTTATTGACCGTTACTACCTCCTGCGCGATTTCGCGGCGGACCACGCCGAAGGACTGGCTATTTTCCGCGCCATTGACTGAAGAGGGCGGCCCCGGTGAAAAAACGGGGCCATGCCGAGGGCTGATGATGAGCGAACGTGAACAACGAGCCGCCGAATTGGCGGCTTCTATGCCTGACTCACCGGAGCAACTGCTAGATATGGCGGTAGCTGCAGTCGATGCGCTTCATGCAGCGGTTGTCGCCGGAGAACAAGCAGAGGCGATGGCGGCAGAGGATAGATACGAAGCGGTAATATGGAAACTGAACGGGGGCACACATTTTGGATGTTTGGCTGGTGAAGATGCACCTGGCCACCGGGTTGAGCGGCATTGTCGAGCCCTGCCGGGGATGGTTCCGAAATGGGGTCAGTCGGGAGAGTTTCTAATCGTGGTGGAGGGTATCCGTGCCCTGGTAGAGTTTGGTGATGGCATGGGGGCGATGCATTCAGGCTATGTCTTCCGTGCGGTAGACCTGAATAGGCCGTTTATTTCGGAAACCGGCTACCGTAGTCACTATGCTGGAGTACAGATGGGGTGTTATGTGGACGAGGTAGCATCAAGTATTTTTGCGGACTACCTCAAGGAGCGGAAACACCTTATCGAAGGTGGATACAGGGACCGCTTGTCTAGGGAGTTGTTGCCGGCCTGGATGGTACGACTGGAGCCACCAGCTTGCCGGACTCCTGCGACCCTTTCAGTACCACCTGGTCATGAGTTAGTGGATGTAATATTGCCTAAGCGCCAAGCGTTCATAGTGAGAAAATGGGCGGTGCAAGCTCAGGAAAAGCTAGCGGCCTTGGCCGCTGATATGTACGCCAGGAAAGGGGTGTTTAAACCCGGGGTGCGCTGTGAGGTTGTTAAGGTCTATCGGGAATGTTTCGCGAAGGAATTGGGGAAGACAGTGATAATTACTCGGGTTGATCCCGGCGCTATGCGGCTATGGGCATATATGGATCGTCCGGTAGAATTCACCTTCCGTAATGGAAAACGTGAAATATTTTATGATCCGAAATGTAGGACCTACCTGTTTCACTTTGATCAGCTTCGTCCCTTACCGTAAGGGAGAAATCAAGAGACAAAGAATATGACCTACACACCAAATATACGCTTGGAGTGTTTAAGGCCTGCTGAGACCTGGGTGCCACCGACTGGAGAAGAAATCAGGGAGGTACTTCGTTTGGCGGGCTTCTCAGGCAGTAAAGCGGCTAAAGCCCTGGGGTTAGTGGGTAAGGGGGATCGCACCGTCCGGCGCTGGATCTCTGAGGATTCGACAATACCTTACGCGGCCTGGGTGCTTCTTTGCGATTTTGCTGGATTGGGCTGTATCTGGAAATAATTTTAGCCGCTAAAACTCTTTGCTTTTCTCTATGGGTTTAGCTAAACTATATACTAGAAGGCCGGGCTTGTTGCCCAGGTCAATCACCGGAGAGTTTCCGATGGATTCACAGAAGAATAATCCGAGTGGGGATAATCTCACAACTGAACAATGGGATGCCCTTTGTCGTTTCGCTGGCTATGAAGGTCGTCAATGGAAGTCATCTTTGGCCCAGTGTTGGCGAAATGGTTGTTATCCCTGGCATGTGAAAAACACTCCGAATGATGAATCCTATCTTCAGCAGATCCGCAACCATCAAGGGTCTAGCTGGCTCCAAAAATGCCAGCTTCGGTTTGACTGAGGGCGAGAGGATGCGGATAGGGAAACGGGTTACCTGGTGGCATGTACCACGGGGTGGTTATGGCTATCCCGTGTATGTAGCAGCTGTGGTTCGGAAGGTTGGTGCTGTTCGCGTACAGATTGCTTGCGCGGTGCGCGTTGATCATGAATGGCGGAAGGTTTTGAAGTGGATTCACCCTGATAAACTGACGCCTCGGGACGTGTTCGTGGAGGGTGTTGATGACGCCCCGGATTAGCCGGGGCGTCTGGCCTGGCGCTGGCACACCAAGACCATGCTTCCCAGGGTGGGAGAGCTATTAGGCATTGAACACGTATGTTCATGGAGGGTCAAGTTATGTCCAATATCGTGCAGTTTCCTAAAATCCACGAAGGGGCTGAAAAAGTTTCTACTGGGGAGGTCAACCAGGGCAACATTACCAGGAATAGGCCCGGTAGATTTCGCCGATTCGGGCGAGGAGTAGTGCGTTTTTTCTGGCTATTGTTGGTGCTGTCCTGGCCACTGTTGCGATTGGTGGTGGTTGCTGACGTTACCTTTCAAATGTTCCGGATGATCTATTACTGGGATTCCCCGGAGGTAAGTGCCGGATGGGTATTTTTGGGTCATTTTTTGGTGCTTACGATGCTTACCTACTTGGTCGCTGCGTATCCTGCTGATGATACTTTAGCCGCTAAAAAAGGTGACAATAGGAAGAAAGTATAGCTAAACTATTTTTTGTCGGCGGCTGGCACCGCCATATTTTTGGCAAACCGGGGTGGCGTGATTATGGGTGCAGTGTATGAAAAAACAGCTAACCGAAGCCCAATTCCAGGCGGCAATAAAACACCTGGATATCGGCCAACAAACCATCGATATAGCGCGAGGTGTGTTGGTCGAGGGCAGAACGCAGACGGAATTTGTGAAGGCTCTGGGGCTGAGCAAGGGGGCCGTTTCTCAGGCGGTAAAGCGAGTATGGTTGGCACACACGCTGGAGGATCTGCCGGAAGGGTACGAGAGGGTCACGGTCGTACTGCCGGAACACAAGGCGTTCATCGTCAAGAAGTGGGGCGAGGAAGCAAAG
>NPIF01001204.1_pt1 | contig 41501 bp, 65 predicted proteins | sample 8637461 | NCBI WGS metagenome assembly NPIF01 (sample SAMN07420641, study PRJNA396082) | bioreactor metagenome | isolation source: sample BR12 brine-fed electro-methanogenic bioreactor BR | place: Japan: Kochi | collected 2016-12-09
TGTAGCGCGACACTTGGTTAACGACGCGCCGACAATAGAATTACGACAGCTATAATAGGGGGTGTAACGGGGTTTGAACGGCCATTAAATACCCTTCATCAGACATCATTCGCGGTGATCTGAACAGTCTGCGCTTGGCGGCTGGTCAGGCCGTCGCGGACAGACTCAATTTCTATCATCAAATCGTGGGGGCCAGCGCCTCCAAAATCGGCCTGTCTATCGGCCTGTGTGTAGGTCCATCCGGTACCGCTGATGCCGCTCTCGGTGTGCTTCAGGGTGGGGCCAGACTGGTCGTAGATGCGCACGGTGTAGGTGGTGCCGGATTCCGGGCCGATATCGGTCTCGGTCTGGTCATTCAAATAGGCGGTTTGCAGGGTCCGATCACGGTGCGACCAGGTGATGGCGATGTCGCCACTGGTGCTGGCTGGATAGCGCTGCGCGTTGAGCTGTACATTACCGGGCGGATAGGGTCGCTGGTAGCGGTTATCCAGGGTGATGGGCAGGGCGGTGGCGCTGACGATATCCAGGGGTCCCAGGCTGGTGACGGGCAGCAGTTTGACATCCACCGCCTCGGCATCGACGCGCTCGGTGATGTCGAATCCCTGCCAGCCGTCGGCGAACCAGATACGCTCGCTATCGGCGTGGTCGACGGGCACGGTATCGAGTACACCCCGGTCGATGGTGATGGTGTTGGCGATTGTATCGATGGCGCGGATGGCGACGCACTCGCCGCCGACATAGGCGAACGTGTCCACAGAAACCTGATCCAGATCCCGGCCGTTTTTGATGCTCACCACCTGGCCGGTCAGGGCAGAGCCATCCACCACCAGCGCTCCATCTAGCTGGGCGGTTGGGCAGAAATGGCCGCTGCCGGTCTGGGCGTAATCGGCGGTGCCGACGCGGGTATGGATCTGGTAGTTGTAACTGTCCCCGCTGGCGCGCACGGCCTGGGCGATGATGAACCCGAAATCCGGGTCCAGCTGGGCAATGTCAGCCGGGGTTACGTTGGCCGTCACATCCCAATAGGATGCCTCCATCACCTGTTCAGCCAGCGCCGGGGCAGGCGCGGTGTTCGGTGATGTCCAACCGCTGGCCTGCGGCGTCACATAGGTGTTGTTATCCAGCGAGAACACATCCTCCACCGCATCGATGGTGATGCGACCGTCGGTGAGTTCGCCACGGTCCACACCGACAACCCGGAACACCACCTCTGCCAACCCAAGCCGGGTGTTGGAGTAGCGAAACACGTCCCCACGTTTGAGGCTGTATGCATGGCGGTTGGCGGTGATCTGCAGCTTGGCCATGGGCGCGGATTTAACCCGCAGGTCACGCTGCGCGACACGGCCTGCCAGAGTGGCGTTGGAGATGCCGGGGTAATTGTGGGTTTCGGCCACAACAGCACCCTGAATCTGGATATTGCCGATATCCTGAATGGTGACCGGGGTGTCCTGATTGGTCTCGCGGTCACGGTAAACGACGGTGATCTCGTTCACCGTCTCACCCCAGCCGCGCCGCTCGAACTCGCCCAGCTCGCTGTTGGACTCGTCCAGCAGTAACAGGCTGGCAGTATCGTAACCGCCCCGGACCAGGCTCAGGGTGATTTTTCCGGTGCTCAGGTCGGTGTCCACAACGGCATCAATATGGTCCGCGATGCGCTGCACAAACGCCTCGATGGTCTCCGACTGACTCCATTTGATGGACAGACCAAACCCCTCGCTGTAGAGGGCATCAGCGGCCGCCGTGAAACTGGCATCGTCGATCAGGGTGGTGGGGTATCCCATGCCCCACTGGTAGTTTGTCAGGCACTCGCGGATGATGTGAGCCGGGTTCATGTCGCCGCTATTGATGTTGGCCTTGGCGCCGTACCACTGGGGGGTGAAATCGGTGTGGATATCGGTGCGCTTCACCTTGAATGCGGGGTTCTTTATATAGGGATTATTGCCCCAGTAAAAGCGCCTGAATACCAGGCTGAACACGCCGCGAAATGCCGGTATCACGCTGCCCAGCTGCTCCATCAAATAGCTGTTTTTGACCTGCGTCTGCTCACCCATCAGCACGTCGATGGTGCCTGACACGCCGCCTTCGCGCTCTTCACCGCCGAACAGGTTTGGCGCGTTGACGCTGATCTGGCCGCTGCTGGCGCTGCCGGTCCAACAGGTGCGATCGCCGATCTTGATCTCCTGGATCTCGTCCACCGGGTAGCTGATCGCCATGTGCGCCCCGAGATGGTACTTATAGCCGATGATGTTGCCGCCGGATTTACCGCCCATTTCTCACCCATTTACACAGTTTGATTGCCTGCGCATCGCAGGTCGCCTCCAGTACGGATGCCGGCAGACCCTGGTGGCGAAATACTCGCCAGTCCAACCCGTGGCGCGCAAAAAACGCCCTGGCGCCACGGTTGCAGTAGCGCAGGGAGCGCATGTCGGTCAGCGTGACGATAGGATCGTCATTCACTTACCCTTACCCCCTTCTGCGCGGATCGGCACGGCCAGCAGATCGCCGTACCAAACCGTGTTCGGATCCTCGACCCAGACCGTTCCGAACACCACGGGGATGTTTCGCTCAGGATCGGCCGTGGGCACGTTGAAATCATCCAGCGATGCAGGTTTTGGCGCTTCAGGCTTCGGCGCCAGGATGTATGAGAGCGCCGTCGTCACTATCCAGATAATAAACTGTTCCATTAGAACAACATCGCTCCGCCGAATGGATTGATACCCGGCTGGAACGGCCAGCCGCCGTGATTGTCGCTATTGCCAAACTTGCCGTCACACTCGCTTAGGGTCCGGTTGCAGCCAGGGTAGATGTCTACCGAGTCGCCCAGCGACAGGCCGTTGACCGGAAACATCAGGGTCAGCACGGAACCGACATGACCGTCGATCATGCGGTAATCGATCACCCCGGCCCCGGTCTGCCAGTAGACAAACCCGCCGTTGTAATAGCCGTCCGCTTGACTCCCGGCGGCAGCCACCGTGATCTGATTTCCGATGATCGCAGACACCTGCCCGGTATTTTTATAGCTCAGCTTATTGACATAGCAGCCAGGGCCATACAGTACGTGGGGACAACCGGGGTTGTACTTGCGGCGCAACCCCATGCGCTTGACGCTGGTGGCGATGGACTCACTGCGCAGGGTGGTGGTCAGGCCGGGCCAACTGACCGAGAGAATGCGCCCCATCCAGATGGTGACCGCAGAACCGTCGCTGCGATGCAACCTGAAAATGGTTACCGACACCACAGCGCCGGGCGGCTGCTGCTGGAACAGCTGGGCCACCGGATTGTCGCGGGTCACCTGGATATCCAGTCCGGACTTGTTCAGCTCAGCGCTGGCGGATATCTGGCCCCGGCTGATCGCCACCGGGGTATAGTTCTGGCCGTTGTAGGTGATCGCTTCATCGGCTGAGGTGTAGCGCCAGGTAATCACGCCACTGCGGAACTCGTACAGCTCCACCGGGTTGCCGTCGTGACGACTGGTCTCCAGTGCATCAAACGTCATCATTCAGCCCTCTGAAATAGTGCCGGCACTCCAGCAGCTCCGGGGTGTGCCACTGCAACTCCAGGGCGTCGGACTCGACCCGGCAGAGCTGCAGCCAGGAGATCATCCGCACCTCCGTGGTTTTAACCAGCTGCCCCAGGGCGCTGTCGATGCTCAGCTGCTCGGTCTGGCTGTCCACCTCAATGCTGGCGGTGATGCGGCGGTAATAGACGGTACCGTCCGCCAAGCGGATGGCGATATCGCGCCGCCCGATCGCCTGCCTGATAAACCGGCTGTAGCCGATGTTCTGGACCCGGATGGCCGTGTCGGTATCTTGTACATCCTGCGCCAGCACCAGGTCTGACTGATAGGTCGGCACCCAGATAGGCGTCTGTTTTCCGGCCCGGGCATACAGCCACTGACGGAACGCATAGATGGCCGCCCTACCGGCCCGCGTCCAGAGGTAATCCTGCACCGTCACCGGGCGGGCGCTCAGGTCGTCCACGGCGCGGATACCGGTGGTGTTGTCAAACAGCTCCAGCTTGCGCCGGTACGCCTGACTGATGTCGTCGCGCCAGTTGGGCCGGGTCTCCAGAACCGGCAGGCCACGATAGGTGGCGGCGCTGAACTCGGCGGCGGACACGGCACTGTTATCCTGAATATCGAACCGCACCAGCGCGCTCTCCAGGGTGGCGGTGTAGAGCGACAGATCCTGGCTGTCCTGTAGCCGGCCGATACGGGCCGGGTAGATGCGGGTACCGGCAGGCCAGTCGTTCAGCAGCGGGCGTGCCAGGGTGATGCTGCCGGGCGACACCGTGTCGATCTCCAGCGCCTCCTGGGTGGCGGTGTCACCGATCAACACAGCCAGACCGTCATCGTGATAATCCAGGTAGTCGGTGGCCAGGCTGAGCACCGTATCGTCGGTCTTGGCGGCCACCGCCAAACGCCCGGGATCGGTCCAGACAGGCACCGCGAATGCCCTGGCTTGCCAGTCCCACAGCAGGGTTTCCAGGCGGCGTTTATCCGCCTGTGAGACGGTAATCAGAAAAGAAAACGCCCGGCGAGGTGCGCCGCGCAGGGCCATGCGCTGCTCGGTTCCGTCATCCGACTCAATCACATCGGTCAGCCACTCCAACCGTTCGGTGAGCGGCTGCACCCAGTTGGGGCGGAACGGCCAGACCACAACACGGGTTCCGGTGACGCGCAACACCGGGGCATCGGCGGGGAAATTGAATGTGTAGGCGGCATCGATGGTCGAGGGGCCGTCGGTGGAGATGGCCAGCTCATAGATGCGCGATTCCAGCGGGCCGAACGTGGTGGGCGCAGCGGTTGGTTCGGTCAGGGTTATGCCCTCTGCACCGGTAGGGGTAACGGCGGTGAGCAGTTGACCGGTCTCGTAGGCGTTCCACACCTCCACCTCGCGCACCTGTTCGGAGAGCAGATTGCCCAGCGCGACCGGGTTCGGCCGGATATGTATCCGGTTGTAATAGTCGTCATAATAGCCGGCGGCGAACGCGCCACTGCATCCCCAGGCGGCGATGTCTACCGGCACATTGTTTGCCTTGGGGCCGGCTCCAACCGGATCGCAGGCGAATGCATGCGGCGGCCAGTAATCCACGGCGTAGTTGTCGACATCGGCGGCCAGGTGCGGATTGCTGGCATCCGTCACCAGCGTCGGCTCAACCAATGCACCAGTGAGTACCGCCATGATCAGGGACCGTCGTAACGCACGGCGAACCCATAGGGTCCGGATGAGGAGTAGCCGAGGGAGAGATCCTTCTTCACCCACGGGAACACCATCCATTTATCGGACCCGATGGTGATGATATCGCCAGGATTGAGATTATCGAGTCGCAGCGATCGGATGTGCTCTACCTGGCCGATCAGCGACTGCTTACTGTCGGGCCGGTCGGCAAACAGATAATAGGGGATCAGCGTGGCCTGCTGGTTCCAGGTGCTGACGCTGTTTTTAATCAGATCACCCATCACCTCCGGATGACGAGCTTTCAGATATGCGGCAGACAAGCCGCCTGTTTCACGGGTTGATGATGCCCACGTATAACCGTCTATCTCACAATGGAGATAGCTGCCGTCAGGGTAGGTGTTGCCCCAGTTCTCTTTCCCGCCCCAAAATAGCGCCAAACCGCTTGACAACCAGGATCCTGACGATTGCACACGGTATGCATCGGTTTGCCCCGCCGACAACATCGAACCATTATGCGGCCCACAGTAAAACTCGCCGCCAACCCAATCGCCGTATTTAACGATGCTGCCAAAAGCCATCCACTGCCACCACACCACGTTATAGTTAACAGCGCAAAGGATGACATCCGGGTTCGTGTGAGCAAACAGGTGATAGGTCGCCGGGTAGCTGCTCTGCAACTCACCGAAATAGGGATAGGATGCATCACCACCGTCAATGTGCCCGGTATCTGGACAGGGCGATGTCAACACGCCACCCGACTCACCTAATCCGCCCTGCACTTTCACATCCACGCCATCAGCCCACACCGCAGCATAGACGCTGCCCTTTTTGAGCACGTTACCCGATAGCGTCCAGCCGTTGGTTGTGGCAAACGCCTGGATGGTGGAGACGAGGTCAGCAGGTGAACTAAATGTGCCCGTTTGGTATGCCATAATTAATCCAATTTAACCGCGAAATAGTCATAAAAACCGGTACGACTGTGGTCACGCCAGACCAGGTAGCTATCTGCGCCGATGGACACGGTATTCTCTACCGAGTTGGCAAATCCGGTTACAAATTTGATATTGTCCCACTCGCCATAGATGTTCGGCGTGTTGTCGTACAGGACAACCGGGATGATCGGGTAGGTGGTTGTCGGGGTGTCTCTCAGATTTTTGTCATAGAGTGAGAGTGTGCCGCCAGATTCGTCGTGCTGAAACGCATAATAGGGCCAGTTTCTCGGGTTCAGATACGCCCCGTCAACAAATCGGATAGCGCTGCCGCCATCCCGCTTGATGCCCATCATATTGGCCAGATCGGAATACCGGGTGGCGCTGTCACTGGTCAGCATCGACCAGGCACCGATAGGATACGGATACTGCGCCGGTGTGCCGTAGGGAAGGAACCGCCCGACATGCATTGACTGATAGACCGTCTCAACCTTGGCCAGCAGAGTGATGCGGTTACCGTTGACCAGCAGGTGGTAGGGGATGGAGAACTGCCACAGCGGGCAGGCGTGATTGCTGCTGCGCCGACCGGGCTGGTTGTCGAAATCGTTACTCGACACGTAGCCGGTAAAGGTGTTTATACGCCAGTTATAGTAGTCATTACCAGCACTTTCATAGGTCTGCATGCCGACGTAGATTGCCTCGGTTCCTGACACCCCAGGGCCGTGGGCGATCAGGGTGTGGTCGGCTGATGCGTCGTCCCAGAGATCAATATCCCAGGTCTCGCCAGCCGCCACCAGCGGGTTAGTCGTGAGGTCGAACTGCCACTCGTCATTAACTGCAAAATCTGCCGATCCGTCAGTAATGGTGAAACTGATCAGACCGTTGTCGTAGGGCGTGCCGACCGTCGCGGCGGCCTGGGCGCCAGAGACCGAGCCGGTCACGCTGAAGGTACCGCCGTCGGTGGCAGCGGCGGTGCAGGTCAGGGTCCAGGTCTCTGCGGTTGCGGAAACGTCTGGAGCGAGCATCGTCAACTCGCCGTCACCGGTGCCGGTATAAGTCACCGATCCGATGATCGGCGCGCCCTGAATGGCCGCGTGGAGTTTTTTGAGCAGATCTTTATGCCCGTAGGCAATGCCTGTCTGATACATCAGGTCAATAACCTCTTCACCGCTTGCGCGTTCTGTTGAATGTGCATCAGCACGGTTTTACCGCCGGCGTTGCTCGCCAGGTAGTTCTCGTAGGATTTGCGGTCGTCGACAATCGCAATACTCAGTGGCTGTGGCGCCTGGCTGGCGCTGCCCTGATTGAGGATGTGACGCGGATTGTCGCGGGTGACCACCTCCTCATCGTCTTTGATGATCGCCGGCACCTCGCCGGGTTGCAGGCCGAGCATCTGCCGGGCGTTACCGTCGTGATAGCGGGGTGCTGCCGCGAACACCAGGGGGGATACCGACCTCTGCGGTCCGTGCCCGGCGATGCCGCCGGCGTGGTTAATGCCGGCAGACATAGTGGCAAAAAACTCACCGAACCCACCGCCGGAGCTGGCCATGCCATCAAAAAACGACCGGAGTATCTGCTGCGACAGCGCCTCGGCGGCCATGCGCTGTAACGTCTGCACGAAACTGTACAGCATCCCGTCCAGCCCCTCGTTGAACGGGTCGAACAGGAAATCGGCAAATGCCGACTGCATGTTACGCGCCGCCTGAATGCTGTACTGGTCCATCTGGTTGGCGGTTTCGTCGGTCTGTTGACCCACTTCATCCATCCGTTCATGAACCCGCAGCATCGCCTCCTGAATAATGTCGGCGTGATCCGGGAACGTATCCATTAACCGCGCCAGTCGATCCAGCTCCTGTGTGAGCTGATAGGTCGGGTCCACCGATGCAATCACCGTCTCCAGATAGCGCTGCTGGCCCTCCAGCCACTCCTGCTGCGCAGCATTTTCAGCCTTAACCGCCTCTTCACTCGCTTTTACAGCGGCGGCAAACTCCTCCTCAGAACGGACGGCCTCCAGGGCGGCCCTGGCCCGGTCCAACTGCGCCTGGGTGGCACCGGCCAGTTCCAGGCGATACAGCGCCATCTCCTCACGGGTCATGCCGTAGGTCTCTGCCTCCAGCTCCAGGGCTCTGACACTCTGCTCGATCTGGGCCAGCTCGCGGTCGCGCCCGGTATCCCTGGGCGGTGGCGTGATCGGCGGCGGCGTTTCGGTAGGCTGGTTTGAATTGGGCGCGTCCTGAATGTTCCGGGTGATGGTGATGGTGGCGTCCTGCGCTTCCCGCTTGATCTCTGCCGCCATTTCTCGGGCGACCCGCCAGTTCTCTTTCACCTGGTCAAAATTGCCGTCCATGATGTCGCCAACCGACTTGGTAAACGCGGCCAGCGTGACGCCGGTAACCTTGATGTACGCAATGAACGGTTTCAGCCACTCGTTGGTGAGCTTGGTTCCCCATTCCAGGATTTTAGTCACAGCAGGTAGCAGGCTGTCACCCAGGGTGGCGGATAGCTCACCGGCCGCTTTGTCAAACGCGGCAATCTGGCCTTCTGCGCCGGCGGCTGCTTTGGCTGCGTTGCCGGTCTGGGCCACGGTCTCCCGCATGATGCCGTTAACCTCGGCCTGAATCTTCTCTTGCAGCGTCAGCTCGGTGACCGATTTGCCAATCTGCTCCGCGTACTCCTTCCACATGACGCTGACGTTTTTGGTCACGCCCGCGTTATCGACCAGGACGGAGTTTTCGTTTTTCAGACCCTCGGTGGCGGTCCTCACCGCCTCGGATAGTGACAGGTGTTCAGCGCGATTGAATGCGGCGGCATCTTTCAGGCGGTTCAGGGTCTGTACCGCCTCGTCCAGGCTGTAACCGCGTGACAGCAGGTTCTGCAACGACTTGGCCGCGTCAGCCACGTTGAGCAGGCCATCCTCGGTAATGCGCGTGACCTCTTCCCAGGCGCGTTTGATACCCACGCCGGTGTGATTGGCCACCGCCTCCAGACCACGAAACGAGGATTCCACACTGCGCACCGCATCGATGCTGCCCTTGACCAGCCTACCCAGGGCGGCCAGTGACAACAGGCTGGTGAGTTCACGTTTAAGATCGGACGCCACACTACTGGTGCGTTCCAGCCCACTGCGCATCTCCCTGGTGGGATCACTCAACGGCTTTTTTGACTGTGTCTCAACGCCCTTGAGATCATCCAGCAGACCCTCGACCTGCTTCAGCCCGTCGACGGCCGCCTTGATTCTCAGTGCTAGTGTCAGATCTGTCGTCATTTGCTATATTAGTGATCGAGGGTCAAATACACGGAGTCGTTATGTCTACGGTTACTACAGAGCTCACATCAAAAAAACTGAAACTGCACAGCCTGCTGGCTGCTGCCATGCTGATCATCGGCATGCTGCTCGCCTCGGCGGGTGATATCACCCCCATTGTGCCCGGCCTGCTGATGTTCTGCGGTTTAGTCTGGTTCATCGTGACGCGCATCCGCATTTGGTGGGGACACAGTTAACCTGCCTATTGCGGCCTGGCGCTGCACCTCCTGCGCAAAGAAGAGCCGCAACTGCCGCCTGGTATACTGTCGGGCATTCAAATGCCCGGCAGTGATCAGGAGATTGAAGATGTATCCCCATGAGATCTCTTCGCCTGCCGGCTCCTCAGTTCCGCCAGCAGACGCTGGGTAAAAAAATCCTGGTTCACCATCCAGAACAGGTTAGCGATCAGCGATCCATCCTTGCCGTTCAGACCGCGCACCCACGCCACATCCTTGCTACACGCTCGCGCTACCAGCTCAGCGAATGCGTCACTGTGCGTTGCCAGGACATCCAGGGCCTGCTCGTCAGTAACATCGCCCTCGGCGTCAACCAGATCGGTCAAATCCTGAATAATCGGTTTCGCCATGGCGCGGAGCTGCAGCGACTCCATGAACGAAAACTCGTGCACGGTGATGGTCTCACCCTGAATGACCTGCTCCCGATCCGGGAACAGGACATCCAGATGATCGGTCTCCTGATCACTCATCAGGCCGCCCGTCCATTCAGATAGAGCGCCGGGGTACCGTCAGCCGGTTTCTGGAACGCCACCGAGAACCCCATCTTCTGCACCGTATCGCGGGACTTCATTGCCAGGTCGCCGTTGGGCGACATCACCACGTCAGGTGCGTAGAGATCGCGGTTGGTACCCCGGGCGTTATGGGCGATAAACCGCAGCCGACCGCGTTTTGCACCCAGGCTGTTACTGGCCAGCTGATCCCATGCCACGTCGGTGGTGTTGAAATCGGCGGTAACGACTTTACCGTCGAGAGCACCGCCGGGCACGATGTAGATCCGGCCGGTCTCCAGGTCCTGCTCGTAGTCGTCGACAACGGTGTAGGTGGTGGGTACCGAGTCCTTGATCACCAGGGTGTCGATGGCACGCACACCCGCCGGTCGTGCGCTGCTGACACCCAGTTGATACCAGCGCCCCGCTTTGACGGGTTCGCCGCCGTTGATGGCGCTTGCCACCACCGGTCCGGCGGTGGTGGTGATACTACTGATGTCACCGATATAGAACAGCGCCAGCGCCGCCAGGCTCATGTCCTTGACCTCCACGGTGGATTTACGGGTCACCTTGGTGGTGTGGTCAAAATTCAGCTCGGCAATCGGACCGTCGGCGTCGTAATCCTCCAGGGACTCGGAGGTAACATTAATAGTGAACCCCGGACAGTCGGCCAGCAGCATCTCACCCTCATAGCTGCCGTCGTCGTTCATCGGGTCAAAAAACAGGTAGCCTGCCGGCAGGGTGATATTTTTAGAGAATCCGGATACGGTGCGTGGATCTAACATTATTTGACCTCCTGTTTGGCCTCAGCCTGCTGGCGTTTTTCGTGCATTGTTTTGATCCGCTCGATCTGGTCAGCCCAGAGGGTGACGGTTTCACCAGCGGGTACCATCTCACCGCCGATCTCGGTGTCGTAAGCGAGCTTCAAAGTTGCTTTTTTGGACGTTTTAATGGCCATAATCACTCCGTTAATTGGTTGATGGAAAACTGCAATGGGAAATAGGCAAAATTTTTGATATAGCCCGGTCGTGGCGCGGTAGTGCGCACAAACGTGGTGTAGCCGTCCAGCGGTGCCCAGCCAGACAGGGCACTGATCACCTCACTGATAATCTCTCCCGCCTCGGCATGGGCCTCCTCTCCACCCCGGGCGTGTTTTACCGCCACCACCACAATCCAGTTCTGAGTAACCACCTGGGCGTCGCCGTAGGTGCTGCGCCCGTCATCACCCGGCTGCACCTGGTCACCGGCATAGATCAGATACAGCGCCGGTGTAACCTGAGATTTCACGGTCACCCCGGCCAGATCTGCCGCCTTCATGATGTTGCGCGGCGGCACGGACGAAACCGCATCCCTCAGGCGCTCCAGCGTCGGTTGTTCAACGGCCAGGTAGTTCATCAGATGAAGCTCTTGTCGATGCGGTTGAACACGTTGCCGCCGCTCTGCATGGTGGCGGTATTCTGGCTGCTGGGTTTAGCGCCGCCATCGGTTACACCGATGCTGATCTGGCCAGCGGCCACGCCGCGCAAGAACTTGACCGCATCGTCGTACCGTTTGATAACGTGCTCCGGCGCCTGGTCGTCATACAGGTAATAGCGCGTCAGGTCGCAGGCGATGCGTAGCAGCACCTTGGGAACCGGCGTAACCGGCGCGCTGTAACGGCCAGACAGATAGCCGTCTATTTCGCCGTCTGCGTCCGCGATGGCGCTGGCCAGTACATCGCTATCGATGCCACCCAGGTTCGCGTGATCGGTGAGCTGGATCATCTCCGTCTCACCGTATCGATCAATCATGTCCTGTTCTGTGCAGTAGCTCATCTCAGTGTCCTGAATTGCGGATGCTGATCCGCACCTGTATATGCAATGTTTCGCCCGCGCTGGTAACCACCTCGGCCTCCAGCTCATAGTCGGCGTCCAGTGTGCCGCCGGAGACCTTAATCCCCATGCGCTGCCCGGAGACCGACGCATCATCCAGATTAATACCCGCCGGCAATGTCCAGGTGACGTTGTTCAGCGTGGCGCCCTGTAGCTCCCTGTCGCTCCACTCGAACCAGTACCATTTGCTGGAGCCCGGATGTTTTGGCGGTGCGTTCCTGATCATCAGGCGGCGGTGTCCCAACCGACGCGGAGTGTGGGCCCGTCGTTGTTAACGGCAACGGCAGCGGAGGATACCTGCCGTTTCAACCACACCGCCTTCCATTCGCCCGGATCCAGGTCGCCGATCAGCAGTCCGTTGGCCTCGCCGTTGGCCTGGGCAAACGACACGCCGCTCGGTGCAGTGTCCTCGTCGGCGATGGTCTGCTCAGTTCCGGAAACTGCGCTGCTGCCCAGGCCGATCTCCTCATCGGTGTCCGCGCTGGGCGATTCCGAATGCACCCAGATTTTCATATTCTGCGCGGTCAGTGTCGCGTGGGTGTTTTTGACATAGAAACAGCGGTACTCCGTATCACCGGCGCTGGCCTCGGCGGATGAGACCAGATCAAACAGGTTATGGGTACCGGCACCAATCTCCACGCTGGAGATTACGCCACCCAGAGCGGCATCCGGATCGGCATTAGCAGCGCCGCCGCTGAGGTAGAATTTCACATCGGTTGATACCATTGGCACGGTCAGGCCCTCCTCACAGATAAAATGCGTTTTTCAGCCGGGATAGCAACCTCCCTGATCTCCGGCCGTATTGAGATAAAACTGATGGGTGAAATGGCTCGGCCATCGACCGACCACTGCAACGTCAGGCTGTTCTGCATCGCCTGAATGGTGTTCCACCGCAGGGAGAGATCCGACAGCACCCGGCTGGCGACATCCCACCGGGTGGTCAGCTCCGCCGTGACGGCGGCCGCCACACCCCAGCGGATATCCTGATCGTGGGTGATGGCCTCCAGCAGGTTCCACTCCGTATCAAACGAGCGGACGATGGCCTGCTGCATGTTCCAGCGCAGATTCAGATCCGTGGTGATGGCCGTCACGGTGCTGTCCACGTTCCATTTAAAACTGACGCTCTGCTCGACCGACTCCAACACCTGCCACTCGGTATCCAGATCCCGGGTCATGGCGTTGAGAATATGCCAGGCGGTCGACTGGTCGCGGGTGAGCCGGTTGAGCAGATCCCACGCCACCTGCTGGTCACGGCGCACCGAGTTGATGATGTCAAACAGCAGCGTCACATCCGTGGTGATGCGGTACAGCGCCGCCAACACATCCCACTCGATGTTCACATCACGGACCAGCTGCTGGAGAATATCCCAGCTGGTGAATTGGTCGCGGGTCACCTGGTTGAGCAGATCCCAGGCGGTTTGCAGATCGGTATCCACCGCATTCAGGATGGCCCACCGCGTCTCGCTGTCGGTGGTGAGCTGCTGGAGCAGGTTCCAGCGGATGTTCAGGTCGGTGGTAATCTGGGCGGTAGACCCCACCGTCAGCGTCACCGTTATCGGCGAGCCGACTGCCACGCCGTCGAAATAGGGCTGATACTCAAAATAGTGGGTACCGTCCGGCGCCCCAGTGAACGTGAACGAACTGTCCTCATACATGAACAGCGTACCGGCGCCAGGCCACGTGACGATTTCAGCACGCACCTCCTTATTGGCATCGGCTGGCAGGTCCAGATCGTTATAGAGAACCCCGGCACCGTGTTCGCCGGTACTGGGTACCTCTGAACCCAGGACACCGAGACCGGTGTCACCGACCACGATGGCTGAGGAGATCAGCGGCGCTGTGTCTACCCGAATACTCATGTCGCGGTAATCTCCGCGCAGCCGATTGCGTTATTTGACCGACGCACCACCACGGTGTAGGCCGTCGCAGCGACCAGGTTGACACTACTGACAGAGCAGACACCGCTGGCGTCCGTAGTCTCACCGGTAAACCGCTCCACCAGGACACCGGTGGTGAGGCTGTAAACGTCGATGGTGATGCCGGTATCACCAGCAATAACCGTCCCTGTGTTGTTCTTCATCGGCGGCAGCGTCAAAGTTCCTACCGGCTGCGCCTGAGTCGTCACGCTCCAGGTATCAGTCACTCCGCCGATATTGAGGGTTACGTCCACGGTAGTTGAGTAACTGCCGCTGCTGGTAACCCGCAGCGTAACGGTATCGTTCAGCGATACGGTGCCAGGTGACGAGGTATAACTGCCTCCGTTGATGGCGTACTCACCGCCGGTAATGCTGATCGGTGCGGATGCATCGATGCCGGTCACCGTGATGCTGTTTGAGGTGGTCACGGTCGATAGTGACGCACCTGTTTGATCGGTGAATGTAAATGCGTCCGGGGTGGTATCAGATGCTGCTGGCGTGGTAAACGATTCGGACGAGACAACCGTCGAATCATTACCCGCCGCGTCCTGCTGCTGGTAGTGCCAGTAGTACGTGGTTGACGGTGACAGGCCGGTCGCACTGACATTCTGCACACCGGCGGCGCTAACCGCTTGAGAGGTAGCGTAGGACGCTGCTGATCCTGTGTGATCCTGACCCGCCTGAATCTGCGCAACGCTTGGTGCGGTGGATGAGGTGGTAACTACAGCATACAGGGTGCCGTTACCCTCATCCGTTGATACGCCGCCGTTGGCCGTGGTGTCGCTGGTGGCGCTGCCGGTTGGGGCGGACAGGATGGGTGCGGTGGTATCCGTTGCGCTGGCTGCCTCCTCTTGAATACCGATTGATAACGGAACAGATCGTGACTGTCCTGTAATATCGTGAGTCAACCCTGTATCAACACCGCCGCCGATCATGGACGATGTAGAAATTACCCTGGCGTCTGGCAGTGTCAGACTGGTGATGTGATCAGTTACGTTCTGTGATAACAAATTGTTTGAACCAGGGAACGCGCTGAGATCCGTGCAGTTATTCGATGAGCTTGTTGAAATCCTCGCATCATCACCTGCGGAAAATCCGAATACAAAGTTGTTTTTTGCGATCGTTCCGTTTCCATAGACCCCTTTTAACCACTTGCCGCCGCCTCCACCTACGCAGATAATCCCGTTGTTATACAGATAGACAGTTTTACCGTTAGTGTCTCCTAACTCAAAACCAATTTTATCTAGATCTGTAGTGTCTGATATGAATAAATTGTTCGTTATAGACCCTGCCACAGCCGACTGATTACGCAGCGGGATCTGGCCAGACCCCGTGACGATGACGATACACCTGTTTACCTCCCATCCATCGCCTTTAACAAGCACCGCGCCTTTATCTGCCGTAGACTCAATCTGCAAACCATCTATCGTGACATTCCCTATGATCTGACAAACTGAGCCCAGAAACACAGAACCTGTGAGTACAACACCCAGTGAATTCGAGAATTCCAACGGATCTGTGACTAGATCAATTTGCTCATACCAGGAATCTCCAGCAGCTGGAGTGATATTAACGCGACCGTTAATCGTCTTTCCGCCGCTTTGGCAGTTCAGCGTAGAGTACACTCCTGCATCAATTTTTATATTGTATATATCTGCAACACCGACCGTAGACGGCAACGAGTTCCAAGCCTCTTGTGGGGTTGCATAGTCCTTTCCAGAACCAACTGTAATCGTATATTCAGCCATTATGATCTAGCGTAAAAGTAGATCGGTTCATCAGTTGCGTTGATCACGCCAAAACCGTTTAGTGATTCGGAATAAAAAAATCTACCGTATGTTCCATTTGATGCCTTCGCTGTTGGAACGACGATGTTACTTTGGTCCACTGGCATCTGGCCTATCGCCCATGTGTCAGTTCTGGGGTCTGTATTAAACGACATTGTGTTTATTACAGTCGTTTGCGTACTGTTATCCCACAGAGCAATAGACGTTGTTCCAGGTATGTGTCTGGGGCGGCATGAACCACTCAGCGTCATACCTGTAAAATTGCCGGTAACCGCAGGGTAGTGATACGTTCCCGCGTTACAATCAAAAACAGCAAACCCATTTGTCATAAATGCGCATGCTATGAATAGGCAGTCATGCTCTGGCAGGTACTCCATAGCCACATTACCTGACCACGCCGTTCCTGCCTGAGTGTCAATCCAAGCACCTTGGTCTATATCAAATCTGAGAATATTCGCAGTACCCGATCCTCTGCGCCATATAGAATGTCTAGACGGGTCGTAGCATGCTGCTGAACCAGAAGCGGTCCCGGCACCGGAAGTAGGGGCGTCGTAAAAATGATCCATCTCGCCGCTTACAGGGTTTATGAAAATCGGACGACTGGTGCCTGATTGCCCGGAGTACCATGTGCTACCCTGAGTAGATATTACGGGGCCGACGCCCGGTACGTAGACAGGCTTATTGTAGCTGTGTATTGCCCTCGGTCTCCCATCAGAGTACAGCCCGGTAGCCTCTTGTCCGTCCCTTGTTGTCAGTATATTCCCGATTGCCCCGGACGGCGGTCTGACCATCTCCCATTCAGGGCTATCGGCGTACAGATTTATCCTGTATGGCTCATTACCCCCATAGTCCGCATGTCCTCCACTGAGAGGCAACCATAAAACAGCGTCGTCGTTACAGGCACCGCACCACGCATCAATGATGCTATTATGGTTTCCCATCCACTCCGGATTATCTGGATAATTCGGGTTTATATCCGGATCATTTGCTGGATTGAGATCAGATAAATTATTGACGGCTGGAACTTCGACCCATGTATTAGGCGACATATTTCGCCGCCATGCCGGACGGTTATACCGTCCCGCATAAATGCCTGCTCCAGATGGGGCGCTGTAACTGTCCGGTGTGGGATTGACCATGTGCGTCTATATCCGATTCGGTTATCTCAGCGGTCAACGCCCGGCTGCACATCAAACATCGGGTCATCCAGCAACTGCTGCAGCTGCTCTTTACTCAATTCATCAGCATCCAGCTCGGTGGTGCCGCTCCAGGCGCGTCCGGCTCGGCGGAAACCGTCCTGTTTGACGCTGATCACGTAGACTGCTGGGGATTTTTTCGTGGCGGGCTTTCTCGCGGTTGATCGTTTGGTGGTCATGGCTTCTCGCTCTGTGGTTGGTACTCACCCCCATCGGGTGGGGGTGAGTGTTCCAGTCAACTAACTCTCTATTGGTATGGCCGATCAGCCGGCACCGGTGCTGCCGTAACTGGTCTGCCAGAACCCGTAGACACCGGTGGCGCGGGCCTCGGCACCGAATTTGAACTCACGCCGGTTGAACACGTCGTCGTTCTCCTCGCTGGTCTGTTTGACAAACACCGGGCGTTTACGCATCTGCACAATGAACGGCTTGACCGGCTTGCTGGTGACGTGGAGGAACCAGGCGGTATCGCTGGTCAGCGCCGGGTTGACGATCAGTTTGGCCGTGCCCTTGTAGGGGTTGGGGCTGCCGTCGTCGAGCGTGTCGGCCTCCAGCAGTTTTTTGGCGGTTGCCTCCAGCGCCGGCGGCACCTCCAGGGTGTCCGGCATCAAACGCAGCGGCATACCCTCATCGTCAGTAAATTTCATGATAGCGGTGCGGGCGGCGCCATAGCTGGCCGCTGCGGCGGAGTATGTCGCCGAAGATAGCGCGGCGGTGCCTTTGTTACTGACCGATGCGCCGTTTACCTCGTGGTCGGTATCGTAGAAATACTGCCCATCGATGCCCAGCGAGGTGAACGCATTGTTTTTCAGCCCGTCGACAATGATGTCGTGCAGCTCGGCGGCAGACGCGCCGGCCATCTGCGCCTGGGTGTTATAGATACCCAGGCTGTCGTCCTCGATATCGTTACGGTCGACACTGACGGTGGTCTCCCAGTCCTCGTTGGTGGCGGTGTATTTGCCCGCCGCCAGCGCCTTGACGTGTTTGTCACCCACCCATTTGCGCATCATCGGGAACCGGCTCAACCAGGCGTAATCCTCCTGTTTGGCATTGGACGGCACCTCCATGGCTGTCGCCTGCCAGTTGCCGGGCTGCGCCTGTAGCGCGTTATTAAAAATGGTTTTCAAGCCGGTAAAAATGCTATTGATGCTGGATTTATTCACCAGCAAACCGGCCAGGCCGATGAACCCCAGGCTATCGGGATTCAGGGTGATGTTGTGCGCACCAACAGTCAGGCTGTCGGCGCTGACCGGCAGGGCGAACAGGGCCGCTACCAGTGCAATGAGAATGAGGGATGCTTTTTTCATGTGATCTCCTGAATTATCCGATAAATACCCAAACACCGTCCGACTCGACGCCCAGCACCTTGCCAGCCACCGAGCGGGTGCCGGTGCCGTCTGTCGCGGCAACGGTCTGATCGTCCACGATGTAACAGTCCGTGCCCATCTGCGCCTGGCCGACCGGATCCGATCCATCGTTGGCGAACTTGAACGCCTTGCCACGCCGCACCAGCACATTGACTGCACCGTCTGCGCCGCCGCTGTTGTCCACGTACTCCTCGGCCCGGCCCAGCGCGGTCAGGGTGGTGGCGGTGGCGCCGGGGATGGCGTAGCCGGTGGCGTCCGCCGCGATCAGGGCACCGGCATAGATCGTTTTGGCGGCGCCGACGGGGACGGGGATCAGTTCCCCATCCATATAAGGAGTGTTTCGGTCTTTAGCGAGTGCGGTCATCGGTTACGCCTCCAGGCTCTTTTTGTATTCGTCGGGATCGATCTCCATCTGTTTGCAGACGGCCAGGTCGGTCTCGGAGAGCACCGGGTTACCGTCGCCGTCCAGCTGTTTGCCGTTGGTCTGGCTGCCCTTAAGGGCGGCGATGGCGGGAGCGCTCTCCAGGTACCCCTTCAGGCTGGCGATGCTGGTCTGGCCCAGATCACGCGCCCAGGCTTCCTGTGCCGGCACCAGCTTGCCCTCGTCCAGGGCGGCATGGATCAGGCTGTCGACCTCGTTGCCATTGACCTGCGCCTTGAGTGCAGCCAGCTCTGCCTGCAAACCCTGCATGGCAGCCACCGCAGTCTGCGGGGTCTCTGCCTTGGCGGCAGCAATCGCCTGCTCCTGGTCGGTAACCTGCTGCTTCAGCTCGGCGTTTTCTGTCTGCAACGCTTTGAGGGCGGTAACGGCGTCCTCTTCCGATGCGTCCGGCGCCAGGCCGAACAGTTTCAGTAGCTCTTCCATTGGGTTCTCCTGTGTGGATTGAGCGGGTGAGTGATTGAACTTCGCAGCCGCCAGCTCATGCAGATCACGCATGCCGTCAATGGCAGCGTAATTGACAAGGGCAGCCATCTGGATATCAAGCACCTCGCCGGTGCGTTTGTTGTACTGGATAACGGGTGATAGATAGCGGTACTCACGGTTGGCCAGGGCGGCCTTGGCGGCAGCGGTCCATTCTGGAACGACAAACAGCCCCTCGCCGGGACGCACCTCAACCGCCGCGCCTTTGAACCAGCCAGCCGCCGGGGCAGGCTGGCCGTTCTCCTTGGTGTAGAGGGTCTGGTGCTCGTAGTCGATAACCAGGTCGTCCAGCTTGGCGGACAGGGTGGCCAGCACCCGGTCAGCGTTACGTTCGTCCAGGTACCAGCCGGTCAATCCGTGAGGGCGACCGTCCTTGGCCCTGAACTCCCCCCATGGGATCAGCTGAATGGCACCGCCCGCCTGCACATTGAACGTGCACGCGGCAATGGCGATGTCGGTTACATGGGACACCTCCCGTCTCGATATGGTTTTTGATCGCTGGATACTCATGACGGAGCCAGCATATCGAGGGGAGTGGGGTTGAAAAATCGGGACGGATGTCCGGGGTGCTGTTTTTGCGGGGTACGGCTAAACGATACCGATCATCGACGACTCATGCAACCAGACACGCCCTGATTGCCATTTAAATTCCCCGCTGCGCGTTTAACGGGTTTTGATGTATACAGATGGTGCGCAAAACTCTCTCAGCGCCTCTCAGCGCCTCTCAGCGGGTGATTATATCAACCCGGCAAACCGGCCGTTAAATGATCTGACAGGATATCCAGCACCTCGGTCTCATCGGTGGCGCTCAGGCCGAGCCATGGGCGGGCCGGTATATGGCGCGCCGGATCGCCAAACTGATGGGTGGCGCCATAAATGCGGTTGGTGCCGAACTCCAGCCCGCTGTCGCTGGCATTGTAGGCCAGCAGGTCGCGCAGGTAGCCGTCCAGCAGCAGAATTTTATCAGAGCTTTTTTTCTTGCGGGCGGCGTACCTGGGGCTGAGGGGCGCCCAGGGGGCGCCATCCGGATCGACCTGCCTGGCCCAGCGATCGGCATGGGATTGTTGCAGGTACTCACCGATATCGGCAAACACCGGCTCCAGTTTTCTGCCGGACTGGATCAGGCGGTCGAGGGCGTCCAGGACATGCCGGTCCTGGTACTGGTAGTCGATGTTTATTCCGGCGCCGGCCATGGGTTATGCTCCTGTTATGTGTAATGTTCCCCATAGCCAAAAACTAAATTTAGTCCGTATGGCCTACCGTCACCCCACGCATTGTCTGGGATATTGACGGTAAATGTTTTTCCGTCCTCCCTTTCTAGGGTAACTCTATGTCCTCCTTGGTAGTTTTGAGAATCGTCTTCAATTTTTACAACCTTAATATCTTTCATTTAAGAATCTCCAAAAACACATCAACGGACGCTCCACTCGCTACACGCCAGTTATGTAAATCGTTTTTCTCCGTTACGTATCCGTTTCAGTGTCTCGCGGATCTGTGGTTTCACAATACGCTCTTCCTCTTCCGTCACCCAGATGCCGCGCATCTCCTTCTGGCCTGCGTCGGCCCTGCGTTTTCGCAGGGCCTGCTGCTTCTCCTTATTCGTGAGCGCCATCAGCCGTGAGCACCCAGGGTGATGAAGCCTGGCTTCTTCGTGTAGCAGCGTCCGCGCTCTCCATGCTGAGCGAACACGTCTGCGCTCTTCCATTCGATGTCCAATTCTCCGCACAACTTACGGGCCGCTCTCGTAATGTCAGCGCCTCGGTTTCCGGTATACTCTACGGTCATGGTGTATGTGGTGCCATTGATGGTGATGTTCATAATGCCCTCCAGACGATTACCGATCTAGATTCCAGGGAATCCGCCGGTTTTATTGGGAATTGACGACGTTGCCCCCTGAGGGTATGCCTCGTATGGGCGCTCCGACTTTTTTTTACAGTACCATTTCCGGTTTGCATTCCCCATGACCTCAACATATTCATCGTCACGGCAGTTCGCTTCTGCATCGGCATACGATTTGTAAAATATAATTTCACTCATCTCCAGTCTCCTCGTTATCCCCGTAGAGTGATACGTAACCGTTTTTAACCTCGCCAATACATGTGTAACCGTATTCTCCGGCACGGTCTGCGCTCAGGCTGATGTGCCCGTCGTACTCTACAATGAATGAATGCAGCACGCGGTTACGCGGCGCACCAACCAGCAGATTCTCTACGGTACGAATAGTTAATGCATCGTATTGACTCATCTCATTTTCCCTCATTGAGGCTTCGGGCCTATTCCCTCCGTCCTTGGGAATAATACTATATGGTTACGCGTAACCTGTCAATAGGGATATTGAATATTTACAAAAATATTAACCACGGCACCATCCGAATCGCCTCCCGAGGGGGAGTGATGGCCCTTTATTCGTCTACACCCTGAATCAACATCCCCTCCCGCTGCCGGTTAATATACGTCCGGTCGGTCGTTGGCACGAATGCCCACCCCTCCAGCCACCCCTTGCGGGCGTTGGCCACCATCAGCAGCGCCCGATCGTTGCCCAGGTCGTAAGATTTTACCAGGCGCGCCCGCAGGGCGATTTTCCCGGTGCCCCGGTGGCGCTGGAACGTCAACCAGACCTCGTAGGGGTTGGTCAGCAGGTCATCCAGTAGCGGCAAAAATTCCGAGCGGCTGGGCTGGACGTGGCTGGCCAGGGTATCAGCATTGACCATCACCGGCAGGTTTCCGGGGGTGTAGAGTTTGCTGTTGCCGCCCAGCTGCGCCTCCAGGGCCTGCACCACGGCTGCCCGGTCGGCGAGGCGCGGCCCCAGCTGGTGGCCCTGCGCCAGCGGGATCTGCTCCGGGCGGCCCGCCTCGGCCCAGCCCTGCGGGGTCAGGCTGTCCCACGCGCTGCCCCCCGCTTTCGCCCAGGCGGACATGGCGTCGTCGGAGAGCTGCTGTCCCCAGGCGGCGGTGCCGGGGTTATAACCAAATCCGGGATCGATGCCCTTGGGCACCCGCACCACCCGGGGCGATGGCCCACGGATGCCGACGCTCTTCTCTTCATACTCTATAGATGGGGCCTGTTTCGATACGGTCAGCCCGCGCCGCCTGACATCCCGCTCACTGAGCATGAATTTTCGGCATTTACAGCCCCAGCCGTTCTGGGGTGTGTGCGTCTCCCACCAGGGGTCATCGAGGGGGAGCACCAGGTTATCCCAGGCCAGGTGCTCCGGGCGTGGATGCTCCACGGAGTCGTTGTGTCGGTACAGGCCATAGGGGCGGCGCTTGCGCAGTTCCGGGTTCTGCATCTGCTTCTCCCGGCCGGCGTTATACGCCTGGCGCAGGTTGGTGTCATAGATCACCCGGGTGCGCCAGGAGCGGCCACCCTGATAGGCCCAGCCGTGACGGCGCACGATCTGGTCAAACTCCTTGCGGAACTGCTGGAGGGTCGTGCCCTGCTCAATGGCAGAGCCGACCGCCGATTGCAGGTCGGCCAGCAGGTCGTCGCGCATGGCGCCGGCCACCACAAACGCCCGGGCGTGCATGCCCTCCCAGATGTCGGTCCAGGCGGCAGTGGGCAGGCGCAGTTTATCGCGGTAGTAGTCGACCGCGTTACGGAACGGGACGGAGCCGTAGACTACATCAGCCATAGCGCTGTTGCCGGCCAGAAAATGACGGCCAGGTGCCAGCTGATGGAGTTGTCACCGACCAGCTCTTCGAGGCGCTCGCCTTCTGGGTCTAACCGGGGTAGTACCTCGGTTCCGATACCGTACCAGACCAGACCGATCAGGATACCCCACCAGATCATGCGACACCCCGCTCATCCAGGGCGTCGTCGAACGCCTCTACGATCTCCATGGCACCCAGGGTGGCGCCCATAAACAGAAACACGGTCCACAATGCCCGCTGTCGGTGCGGTGTTACCAGCATCACTCTCCCTCCTGCACGTCAAACCGTCCGGCCAGGTCGGCGGCGGCCATACCCATCTGAATCACCTGTGACAGGTCGTCGATGTCCAGGTAGTTGTACGCCTCCACCAGCCGATCCTGTAACTCCTCCAGGCTATCCACCTCGTCGAGCAGGGTGCGGATCCGGTCCATGGCGCTGCTAATCAGCGGGTCGGTCTGTTCCTGTAGCTGTCGGGTGGCGTTGTCGGTGGCATCCGGATCCGGGCCCGCTTTCAGGGCCGCTTTGTCCAGGGCCGGACTTATGCCGCGAGAGGGCAGGATGCCCGAAGCGGCTTTGGCGGGCGCTTCGGTCAACTCAGGATAGGGTTCCTGGGCAGATTTGACGCCCAGCACCGCCTCATCCTCATCCGCCTCTGGAATCTGCAATTTGTCGTGCGCCCAGTCCACCGGGATGCGCATGCCGATACCGACCAGTTTAGGCAGGGCGTCGGACATCAATTGAATATCCTCCGGCTCCTGGATGTCGAACTCAAACCGGGGGCAGCGGCGGGGGTCGGCGCCGGGCTTGTTGAGCGCCAGCAGGGGCCAGACCAGATCCCGTGTCAGGGTGCCGGCTATCTGCCGGGCGTCGCTGTCCCGCAAGTCCTTGCGCACCTCGTTGTGCACGTCCCCCAGGTTGGAGCCCAGCCCGGTGTTCTGGGCACTGGTGGTGAGGGTGCCGCCCAGAATCGCCTTGGATTGGGACGCCTCACACCAGGCGATCATCGCCTGGAACGGGTCGCTGGCGCCCTTGGCCGCCTCCTTGAACTCCATCATCATGCCCTCCGGCATGATGCCGGCGGCGTTATGGCCGATGGAGGTGACGGCCCGCAGCAGGGTCAGTTTTTCGTTATCGGAGGCCCCGCTGGGGTAGGTGCCGATGCGCACCGGAATGCCGTAAATTTCCAGGAACTCGGCCAGATCACGGATGGAAAACATTTTGAACAGGAACGGCCAGGCCAGTACCCGGTGCAGACCGCCCCGGGTGACATAGCCTGATTTCGCCTTGTGGATGTGGCTGATCCAGCCCATGGGCCAGAGCGGTTCGCCCTGCCCGGCATCGGTGCGCAGCAGCAGGGTGTTACGGGCGTCCTCGTTAACGGTGAACCAGCGGGCTGGCCGGTGGGTCAGCTCCGGCACCAGGTAGCCCTGTTCCCGTTTCCATTTGATTTCGATATTCGAGAACGCCTTGCCGATTGCATCGGCCATGTCGAAAATCACATCCTCGAAATTATCCAGATCCTCGAACATCTCCTGCAGCCAGTCGGCCTGTTTCTGCTCCTCCGCGCTGGGGTTACGTGGCGGCACGATCTGCCAGTCCAGCCCCTGCAAAACCCGCTTGCGCTTGGACATCTCGGTGAAAATGTGAGGGTCTTTCTCTTCCATGTCCTCGAACAGGTCCATCTGGTCGGCCAGGTCGCCGATTTCTGCACTGCTGAGGATGGCCGCAAGGCGGGCCGGGGTCAGCCCCCGGGTGGGGTGGTTTTCAAACTCCCGCCCGATCAGTCCGATACGGGATGTCTGTTCCTCCTGTATCTGCCGCACCTTAATCGGGTTACCGCGCCAGTCTAATATTTTTGAAACACGTTCCATTACCAACCGCCTTTGGTTGTGATGTTGAAGTCGTCATCGTCCTCACCGTCCCAGCGGGAGGATTTTCGGGGGGCCTCGGTCCACTCGATGGGGGCGGCCCGGTTGAGCGAGGCGAACCACATCAGCGCTCCGGTGATGGCGGAGTCGCCGTGGCGCACCAGCTCCGGCTCTTTCAGGTCCTTGCGCTCCAGTCTCGGCACCATGGGGATGCCGTCAACATCCTCCACCGCCCGGTGGTCATCGGCGATGTTTTTATCCCGGGGCAGGTCGATGGTGCCGTCCTCGAATGCATCCACGTAGTTGCGCATCTCCTCGGCGTACCATTTTCGGCTGAGGGTAACCTGGTGAATGCGGTGGTGGCCGAACTCGTCGGCGGTGTACTCCGCCAGGGTCTGGCCCGGGCCGGTGGCATCGATGGCGCCGGCGCGGAACTTGGGCAGGCCCCGGATCAGCGCCCACAGGATCTGCTCCTGCTGCCGGGTGGGCACATTGTTCAGCTCCACCGCGAACGGTACCCGCCGGGTCAGCAGCGGCGTGATCTCCCCGGGGAATATCACCGAGAAGTGGCGATGCCGGGCGAAATCCATGCCGAATACGTGGTCACGCGCCGGATTAAGGTTTTTTAAAATGGGGTTTAACTGTCTTTCAATCCACTCATTACACCAGGATTCTCGCTCGGCTGGCGGACGGTGCACAAAATCGTCATCCAGCGCCAGGCGCAGCACCGGCCGCACCTCCCGCATCGCTTTCTCGATCCAGACACCGGGGATGGAGACGCCGGAGCCATCCCGGGGGATCGCGTCCAGCTCCTCGCGCATCGCCGCCTTGCGGGGCCCGTAGGCGTTGCGGATGCGCTCGTACCACTGGCGCTTGCCCTCGGGGGTGGGCTGTTCGCCCTTCATGAAGCTGACCTTCTCGTACAGGCCGTTGGCCACGGCGTCGTCGAATGTCACCGTGTAGACAATGGCGTCGTCACCATAAACACCCTGCTCGATGTCTCGCTTCATCTGATTAAACGGGTTTGCAACGCCGTTGTGAGTCGAGATAATGCGGATTTTACCGCCCCAGATCAGCAACGCGGTGGCGGACTCCAGCACCCCCTCGACGTTGGCGTGGAATGCGGCCTCGTCAATCACGACGATGCCCTGTAGACCACGGATATTCTCCGGGCGGGACGAGAGGGCGGTGATGCGGTGCCCGGAGGCGAATCTGATCCGGTAACTGGTAATGAACTTGGTGTTGCCGTCCTCGTCCTGGTCCTCGAACAGAAACTGCTCGATATCGCTGACGCCGCCGGCCTGGGCCCGGGCCATGGTTTTAGCCAACTTCGCGCAGTAGCCGATGAACTCCAGCCCTTTGTCTTTGGTGTCGCCGATATAGTAGATGTTATCCCCGCCGGCGCTTTTGCGGCTGGCGGCCGTGATGGTATCGTCCAGCGCCTCGGCAAAGGTGATGCCGGTACGGCGCCCCTTGCTGGCCAGCTTGATGTCCGCGTTCGCCGATACCCACTCCACCTGGTGCTGCATCAGCAGCCCATCGTCCAGCGGGTTAATGTCGTCGCGTATCTCCCGGGCGCGCTCCGGCAGTTCGTCCCAGTGGACGATGCGTTGGGTGTCGCCGAGGGGGGATAGGGTGGTCATGGGCGGGGCACGTTTTCGGCGTTATCCGCACACTGGTTGAAGATGGGCTTGTCGGTTACGTTGACATGCACATTCACATCTATCATATCGGCGGCGATGATCATCGCCATACCAATTAAGAATGCTTCAAAACCAAAGCTGCTTTTCATGTCACATCCCCTTCAGGAACTTCTCACGCCAGAACCTGGCCTGGTCATCATCCAGCCCCTGTGCCCTGGCGGTCTCTTCGACCACCTGGGCGGCCTCTTCAATGGTTTTCTTGCGGGTCTCCCGCTCGATTTTGTGCCGCTCGGCGTTGCGGAATCCCTGTCCCAGTTTGGGCAGCACGCTAACCAGCTTGGATAGGGTCTCCTTGCCGGCGGTGTATTCGCCATCCTGAATGGCATCCATCACGGCGGTCAGGGCAATGCCCATGGAGCCCTGCATAATGGCCGGGGCGTCGTCCTCAAATACGTCCGCCAGGCTGCGGATCACCTCCGCCTTCTCTTTCTGCTGCTTGATGCGCCCCTTTAGCGCCTTGCCGTAACGGCCAACGGCAGAGCGGGATATTTTGAACCCCTGCTCCTGTAACGCCTTGTGCAGATCGGTGTAGTTGCGGAACCCCAGGCGCACCAGCTCGGAGTCCAGCCACATGCGGACCTCGGTCGGCAGCGTCTCAACACTGGATACCCGGCCGTGATGATTGGCGTCGTTGGCCGGCTCCGGTAACTCGTCCAGCCGGTATACTGCGATATTCTCCAGCAGGTATTCACCGGACAACCAGCGCTGTCCCAGTTCATTGAGACTGCCGGCCAGCCAGTCAATGCCGTCTACCTGTACCAGGTCAACCAGCCCCCAGCTGTTGAGATACCAGAGCGACTCCCGCACCAGCTCCACATTGGGCGCCAGCTGCGGATCAGTACGCAGATAATCGAGAATGGCCACCTCACCGACCGGGTTGGGGTAGAGTTGTTCAAGCCGCTGCAATACGCGCAGGCGGCGGAGTTTGTCGCGGTGTTCAATCATGTTTGCGCTCAATGGCTGTCCGAATCTGTTCAACCAGGTTGGTGATCTCGTTCTCGTGACTGGCCCGCATGGAGCCGATAGCCTGATTTAAATCCTTTGAAATACCTGTAAGACGGCTGTGGACTCGCTCCAGCTTGTCGTCGATGGTTTTCTCCAGGGATTCGATGCGCTCCAGTCGCGGGTAGTGCTGGTGCATCTCCTCACGGGTAACTTTGATCATTTCATCCATTTTGCTGAGCCGCTCCGCGTGACGGTTCAGACGCTGGTCGTGCTCCCGCAGCGTCCGATCTTGCAGATCGTTACGATCCTGGCGGCGCTTGTCGGAACGCCCAACGGCCCATTTATATAACGCAAACAGAAATGCACTCACGCCGATAACGGCACCTATCAACTCGGTCGGACTCATCGATACTGCCGCTCCCTGAGCTCCTGATCTGTTTTACAGCTGATGCAGCGCACCGACTCGGGCCGCGCTGCAATGCGCTCCTCTGGTATGGGGTCATAGCAGTCCAGGAAGCAGCGCACTCCCTCTATATATAATGGTGTCTCCCGCTCCAGCCCCTTTTCCAGTTGGGTCCGCAGGGCCAGATCACGGTCCGCCATTTCGCGCTCTTTTGCGCGGTCAATCTCATCGGCCATCATCATCTCCATGGGTGGAGCGGATGATCGCCTCCAGCTCCTCGGCGTACTGACGCCGGTACATATCCCGCTCGACCAGGCGGCGGTAGGCGTCGTCTGTCAGGCATTGCACATCGTCCGCGCTCAGGCGCGGCAGCACCGGACGGGGCGGCAGGGTTAACGGCTCCTGGATGTAACGAATCTCCGGAGCGACGGAACAGCCCACCAGGCTACCAGTCGCCATCGAGATGATCGCGGCGGCCATCAGATAGGCTCTCCTGCGCATTCTGCGTCTCCTCGCGGTGCTGTTGTTTTACCTGGGTTACCGCCTCATCGACACGGCGGCGGCTCTCTGCGGCGGCCACGGCGTGGTCGGCCCGGTCGGCCTGATGCTGCGCCTCTGCCTCGCTCGATTTGGCCCGAAACCGGAAAAAAATCGCCACCCCGGCGGCGAATGCAGACAGCGCACCGAGAACCTTAGTCAGCAGATTGGTCATCGCAGCGCGCCTTTTCGGTTTTTTCGCGGGCCCACCAGATACCCAGCAGGGCACCGGCCGCAGCGGCGAACTCGGTGCCGGTCATGGCGGGCACTGTGCCCACGCCAGGCAGGGTAAGACCGGCCAGGGCGAACTTGGCCAGCACCACTACCAGCGACACGGTGACAAAGGTCAGGGTGATGGAGGGGTTTCCCCGGGTGTCTCGCATTTTTCCCATGTTATGCCTCCCGCTGGATAAATTGCTGGAGCAGGAACAGGCGGCGGAACCAGCCGCGAATCCATTTCGCCTGGGTGTGGTCGGCGGTGACGATGTCGTGCATGAACAGGGCGCGGCGGGAGAGCAGATCGGGGATCACGGCATTGAAATCGGCCCGCCTGGCAGCGGCCTGTGTAATGGGTCCGTTATCCCCGTCGGCAGTTACCCACAGGGATTGCTGTAACAGCACCACCGCCTTGTGATCACCGTGCAGCACAGCGGCGTCGAAGGTGGCCCACGCCAGTTGGCGCGGCAGGCGATTGCAACGGGCCGCACGCCAGTAATTCTGGTACAGGCGCGCCTTTACCTGGTCCATGGTCAAGCTGGCCACGTCCAGATCCGGATTGGCGGCACTGGAAATACCGTGATTGGTCTCTCCGCCCCGGTCGTCCGGGTCGTTGTTATGACCGCCCTCGATCTCGGGCGAGAGCAACCAATTAACAATAGGATTAAAATTATGCACAACAGTCTCCGTGATGAGCTGTTGCTAGGTTATGGGACGGTGAGTGAGAGATTAACCGGGACGATTGTCCGGGGTGGTTGTCGCGGGGACTATTATCAGGCTAACCGGTCAGGCGTGTTTTATCAAGCGATTGAGCGCGGCGACAGCACACGGGGCAGGCTCTTGCGCAACCCCTCCAGGATACGTGACCAGCCGATGCGCTGGCGCCACGGCTTGCCGTCCACCTCAACATCGTAACAGTCGATACGGTCAGAGCGGTAGAGATCCATGCAGTGCACCTGGCGCCCGTGATCGTAATCGATGATGATGATACGGCGGCGTAGATGCGGTAGTTCCGGGACGCGCTCGACCGGATCACCGGCCAGGCGTCGGCGCTCCTTCGCCGCTCGCATGGCAGCCAGGCGTTCATGCTGGCGTTTGGTTGTTCGATAGGCCATACCTTGCATGCTCCGGATATTCTGTTGTTAGGCAGCTCGCCGCTCTACGGTGCATATCGTGTCGTTGTGACATGCGCCGTGGCAAACAAGCAGCAATTCAATAATCTCGTAACCCCTGCCTTTCCCCATTCCGTTGCTATCCCAGCCAAACGAGATCACTATGTCGCCGGGTTGCTGCATCCGAGCAATGGTGTCCTTCTCCTCTTTCCAGTTCTTCGTTCGTTGCCATGCGTTTGCTTTCCTGTTCAGAGCCGCATCCAGCTCTTTCGGGTCAACTCCGGCTGCTTGGTAGCAATCTACGGCCTGCCTGGGGCTGTAAGGTGGGTCGAAAAGCACCAAGTTTGCTCGGCCAACTTCGCGCTCCATCCGTAGGAGAAACGCATAGGCGTCTTCGTGGTACTGCGCCTTTGTTTCCGGGTGTATGTCGTTGCGGTACGTGGCATACTCAGTATCCCGCGCAAACGGGTCGAGCGAAACCCCGCCAACCTTGTCCAGGTATCGTTCCACAACTTCTCTTATTGGCTTCACCGTGTAGGTGAGTGGGCTTGGCATCGCCCAAACTCTGTTCATCATCATTTCGTCTAGTCCTGTAATTCGCGGCCTAACCAGGCGGTCAAGCAGATGTTCATTACGCTGCGCTTCATTCACAATGCTTACCTCCATCGTTATTTCGAATCGTCCAGCACCTTGACCAAAGTGTTTCTTACTGGGTGCCGTTTCAGGAGATTTCGCGCCTCAAGATAGCGCACTGCGTTCGCGACCCACTCTTCCTCGTCGTTACCTGCTGTAGATAAATCGTGCCATCGACCGTGATGCTGACCGCTGTGTTTCTCGCTCACGCAATGGCATTCAATGTCTGATCTAGCTGCGCTGTATGCCAGCTCCTGTTCCAGTTGCCGTATATCGCTCATTTCAAACCTCACGAAATAACCATCCCCACCAGCCGATTCGTCACCGCTGCGCGGCTCCTCCCGGCTGTGCCTAGTCGTTAGCTGCCAGAATGGTTTCGTGTATACACAACGCATTGCTCGCTTGTAATCGGCATCATGGTTGTCACTTTACCGCTCACCATCGGTTGGTATCGCGTGTATTTCTCAGTTTCTACGCACGTCCATTCGTCTTTCTTCAGCGTGAAGGTTTCCTTATCTGCTTCTGCGTACATGACCCATCCGAGAGCAATCAGAATCCCCATGATCGACAGAGCAATCAGCAATTCAATAAGAGTGAATCCGTTTTTCATAGCCACCTCCAGCAGCTAACAAGAAATTACAGGCCGACCCACGCTTCGCGTGGGCGGCTGAATACTGGCGTTATGCAGCCTCACGGCGTACAACGGCAAGCATGTTTACCTTGCCGTCATTAATCGTCACCTTGCCCAAGCAGTGCGATACAGTGCCAGTCAGTGGCGATTCCATCGGCATTGTCAGCATTACGACCCGCCCCAGCAGGTCGGCAATATCTTCAAAGCTAGAGATATCGTCTGCAAAGTTCTGTGCTGCGTCCCATGTTTCGTCCTCGTCGTCAGGGAATTTTTCAGGATATGCGGCCTGCAATAGCTCGAACATTTCCAAATCATCTAATGGTTTATATTTCATGGTTTTCTCCAATATTTAAGAATTCATAACAATGCAAATTCACGCGGATTCCTCAGTCGCTGGCGCTCCTTCGTCTCCGGTTATTTGCAACGTTAAATTGCTCCATTCGCATAAAATGGCACGGCTCCGGCTGGAAGCTCTTCGTTCGTTACGATCACATAGGGGTGTTCTCCAGTGGCATATTTGTCATGCTCCGGAGCCCGTCTGGCGCTCACGTCTATGTAATCAGCCCACTCCCAAGGCCCTTTGCTAAATCCAGCTTTGCGAGCTGCATTCCTCGTATTGGCAAATACCAGCAGGCACCCGTCCATGGGGTGGCCACTAAACACCACCCAAGCCCGCAATTTAACCATGCGGTCATGGCGCGACCCGCTAACCGTTTGCGCCTCCTCTTGTTCAGTGGTTTCGCTCATCGTCCTAGTCTCCAGTTGCATTAATCGCGGGCCGCATACCTAATCGTTAAGCAACACTCTGCACATTCTTGCTGTTGCTCTGAAATACCGCTTGTGCAAACCCCATAGGTGTTGCTGAGCGGATGTTGTGGCGCTCCGGTCCAGGTGGGCATTTATGAATCCTGTCATCCGGCTTGCCAATCGTGTCGTCCCGGCATTGCTCAGGCATCACAAACCCGCCTCCCGTCCACAGACAGGTTTTCTTCGTGTAGTTATCTTCACGGCATAGCCCGGTGAAATATTCAGGGCTAAACGTGTGGTCGGCTTTCCGCCAGTGGGTGGAAATGTTGCTAACAGGATTCTCTATCAAGTACGGCGCTCCGCTCCACTCGCAGAATTCAGCAGCAGTGGCAAACATAGCAATGCTCGTTTCCAGCTTCCGCAAGCCTTTTCCTTTGAACCACCGCGCACCGCTCACGGCTAGGTGGTCGCATGGCGGGAAGGCAGCAACAAAAGCAATGCGCTCCCGGTCAAATGGCGGTAGCCATGAGCGCGTTAAATCGGCGTGCACTTTATACAGTCGCCCTGTCTGGGTTATCCCCATCGTGTCGTATGCGGTTGGGTGCTGAATATCAACTATCCAGCACTCATATCCAGCGTCAAGCCAGGGCTTGACCATTTTTCCGGTTACGTCGAAAAGGCTTACAACTATGTCTTTCATCATCGGTTCTCTGTGTTGCTTAACAAGGCGCTACAAAAGATTCGCTTCGCTCACATTTGAGCTTGGTCGTTAACCAAACAAATCCGGCTGATCATCATCCTGCGGATCCGCTGCGCAGATGCGGCGGATCGAGCGCCCCCACATGCCGACATCCTGCGCGACGCTGGATTCACTCTCGCCTGCCCGGCGGCGGGCTCGGATATCCTGGTGCAGCAGGGCCCGTAGGGCGGTGACGCAGGTGGGTATTTCGATGGATTCACCACCGTGTACAGACGACAGCGCCTGGGTTGCGTCGAGCCCGATCAACCGGGCTATGGGATGCTGTTCATTGGGTCGCTCCGGGATGTACAGGTAACACCCGCCGCGTACATCCACCAGCGACATGAGCGCTGGCAGGCCGATCAACTCCGCTAGTTCGCGGGCTCGCGGCGGTAGCATGTCAATCGTTATCCGGCTCTTCATCGCTCTGTTTACCCTTCAGGGCGGCTTTAACGGCGTTAATGTTGCCGACACGTACCGGTCCGATGGGTTTTTCGCCCGGTGTTGCGACCTGGTGTGACGGGTGACTGATTCGACTACGCTGCGCCTGTTGACTCGCCTTGGCGGCCATTCTCCACACCACCTCGGTGAGGTAGGCGTGATCTGCCAGCGGCAGGATCAGTGTGCCGGCGTCACGGGCGTTCAGGGTCTCCATCATGCCGGCCTGCCAGAGTTCCAGCGGGCAGGCGTAGGTTTCATTTTTGCGGGTGACCTGGCCACTGGTGACCAGGACTGTGAGTTCAGTCAACAGCCGGGACAGTTTACCCATTGATATGGCGCGCCCTTTCGGTGACAGCAGGGCCATGTAGGGCACGACCTGGCGGGCCAGTGGCGCGGGCAGCGCCAGTGCAGCGGCCAATGCCTGGCGCGCTTCGGCATCTGTGAGGGCCTGTGGCAGGTCGAATTTATTGCCACAGCTGGGGCAGACTCCTGGGATTGCCATCAGTTGTTTTCCTCGCGTTGTACCCTGCGCTTTTTCTGCTCTACCGCCAGGGCGGCGATGATGGCGCGAAAATGCTCAGGGCGTTGCACCCATTCCAATTTTTTCACGCCGGGTTTGCTGACCGCGTCTCCCGGCTGTCTGTTGGGGCTGTTTGCCCGACCCCCTTTGCCGCCCGTTACGCGGTAGGCGATGGATTCGGCGTACTGCCATGACAGCCCCATGTCGGCCAGTTGGGCGCCGATTTTTTCCATGTAGGTGGATCGGTTATACGGTACTCGCCCGGCCCGTTTTGGTGGGCGGCGTGGCGCCATGGCGCCCTTGCGGCGCAGCTCGGCAACCAGGTTCTCCAGGTCGGCGTTACTCATGTCGCTGCAGCTGTCGTGACCGGTGCGATCGCGCTGCCAGTCGCGGCGCAGATCGTCCTCGTTGAACAGTTTACGGGCGCCGGCATGGACCAGTTTGATGAGGGTGGCGCGGTTCATACGTCTAGCCTCTTGTAAAACCACAGATTCCCCTCGCGACGGCAGCGGATATCCCGCCCGTTGTCGCGCAGCTCGGCAATGATGGAGTTGACGGCGCACACCTGGGCTCCGTAGACGATTTCCAGGGTGGAGTACTCCAGACCGTCCGCCAGGAGTTGATCAACACGCTGTAGCCGGTCGCTGTTTTCCAGGTTGGCTGATTTCATCAGTGCAGACCTCCGGTTGTTACGCTGACAATGTCGTCATAGGCGCGCTGCACAGAGCGGTCGTATACCTCCAGGAACTCCCGCTCGGTGTCGTTTAGCTGGGCCGTCCAGGTTTCCAGAGAACAGGGTGCGCCGGCCAGCTCTCCCTCGGCCATCAGCACGGCCTCACGGTAGGAGAGCAGGTTCAGGATGTCGCCGACGTTCAGTTTCATGCGCTGTCTCCCGTGGCTGGCGGTGGCAGTGGCATCCAGTGAGTGGGTTTAATGCAAAACTCAAATCCGGTTACCATCCATTTTCCGTCGGGTCTGATGAACGCCATGTCAACCGTCGGTTCATCGCCGATTGATGTTTCCCAGCTGACCAGTACATCGGTCAGTGGCTCAGGCAGGCGCTCGGTAACGGGTATCCATTGGACGTTCATGCGGCCTCCGTTTTTTCAATTTCGGCCAACAGGGCGTTGACCAGTTTGTCCACGTCGCCGTCCACCGGTTTGATAACGACCTCATCGGTGTCGTCGGCAATAGCGATGCCGAGCCGTTTCAGGTCTGCGGCGGTGAGGTCGTATACCGCCGGTTTGTGCACCGACTCGCGCACCCGGATCAGCAGATCCGCCTGATTTTTCGGGAGGCGTTCGCGGATCAGGTCGATGGTTTTTGCCTCGTCGGCCATGGTCACTTTTCCGGCCTGTTTTCGATAGCCCACCTTGACGCGGTGAAAAATTCGCGTTTTTGGGCGCTCGAACAGTTCAGGCGAGACCTCCAGCGCCTCCTTGAGGGCGTCGTGGGCCTCGGCCACCTGGCCTACCGCGTCGCGGATGACCGGCAGCACCGGGTGTTTGACCCGCTCCAGCTCGGCCTGTAGCTCCGTTATGATGCCGGTCAGGTAGGCGCGGCGCTCGCTGTAGCGTTTGGTGAGGGCTTCAATCTCACTGAGCGTCATGGTTTTCCTCCATCAGTTTTGCCTGCTCACGCAGCAGGTGGGACAAGGTGCGCTGCTTCAGCGCCATGTTATTGTTCCGCGTGTAATCGATCTGTCGGTCACAGTACTGGGCCGACTGTTTGTACTGGTCGGCCAGTTTTTCCCGATAGTCGGCAACGACATTCAGCGCGATGATGCGGGCGCGGGTGGCGTCTGCACCGGCCGCCTGTGCGGCGTTCTCTGTCAGGGCCAGCAGATCCTCGTTCATACTCATGCCGGGACCTCCCACTCAACCTGGCAGTGACGGTGATCGGTGGCGTAACAGGTACGTTTATCGCTGGAGCGCATCATTCCGCCCTTGAGGCCACCGGGCTCCAGGTAGGGCGCATCCAGGACGATGCGCGGTTTCGGCAGTTTGCCGATCTCGACGGTGGCGATGCGCAGGCCGCGCCTGGCGAGGTCTGCCAGGCAGTGGGTGGCGTCCTCCATTTGCACGGCGAGTTTGCCGTTGTGGGTCTGGCTGTTCATTATTTCTCCCTCCCATTGGGGCAGACAGGACAACTGCGGTGCAGCTGCACGCGCAGGGGGTTGGTGGCGGCGAATTTACTCTTGCGCCGCTGGTGATCGATGCAGCGGTTGCGGGGGATCTCGCCGATCACCGGGCAGTCCACGGTGGCGCCCATGATGGCGCCCCTGACCGCCTCTTCAACGTTGGTTAAATCCCCTTTGTAGGTGCCTTTTAACACCTGGTTAACTACCGCTGGCGAGTACCCGATGCGGGTAGCTGCCGCGGATTGGCTGGTGCGCCGTGACTCTGTGCGCAGTGCCTCTATCCAGTCGCTCACTGTTTTTCTCCATGTTGTGCCAGCCCACCGGTATAGACCTGGTGGGTGTTTGGGTCATAGGTGTTGCCGTCGGTCTGGAGACGCGGGGCCTTGGGGCCGTTGTCCCGGACCAGGCGGTAGATCTCGTGGCCGCCCTTTCGGCCGTCATCCTTCTGCCGTGCCAGAACCAGGTAGCCGGCACGGCGCAGGCCGATGATGTATTTTCGGGCGTTGTCTTTGCCGATCTCGGCTGTTGCCATCAGGTCAGGCAGGCTGAACTGACGCAGGATCCGCATGCTCTGCCAGGCGCGGTCCCTGGCACGCGGCTGACGGTTAAACACCCGTGATCTTGCTCCGTGTAACCGTGCCATCAGCTCACCGCCTGAATCCGTCCGGTGACCGGCTTGGCTACGGCTGCGGCGCGGCCGATGAAGAACTCGTCGCCGTGCGGCCAGTCGGCGGCGCTGATGCTGGACAGGCCGCGTGAGCGGGCGTACTGCTCGATCCGGCCCAGGCCAACCACCAGGCGACGCACCTCGGCGCCGGGTGCGGCGCTGTTGCCCTGGCGCTGCTTGGGGCTGGCAGCGGTATGCAGTTGGGTGAGCAGGTCGTCGGCAATGTCGACCTCGGCCAGACCGTTGGCCAACAACCGGGCATCGGCCATGTCCAGCCCCTCAAACGCCACCCACTGGGCGATGCGACCGGTGAACTGTTCGTTGCCACGGATGCGCTTCTCGATGCCGTGCATGCCGATGAGGATCACCGGCACGGTGGAGAGGTCGTGAATGTCGCGCAGGGTGTCGGTCAGCCGCTTGGACTCGACGATGTAGTCTGCCTCGTCGATGAACACCGGGCGCCCGGTCAGGGCCAGGCGCTCCACCAGGGCCTCGACGATCTCGCCGTTGTTTTTCCCGGTAACGTCCAGGTCCAGCTCGCGGGCGATATTGGTGAGCATCGATTTCGGCGACCAGAGCCGCATTGCGCGAATGTAGACGCCGTGACACTGGTTGATGAACCAGGTGGCGGCGGTGGTTTTTCCGTACCCGGTCGGCCCCCAGATCAGCCCCATGCCGGGCATGCCCAGGTCACGCTGGATCAGGGCATTGCCGGCCTCGTTGAGGCGGCTGACGTTTTTGACGGGTAGAATTTTGAACTTCATACTATGTACTCCTGTTGAGCTTTGGCTTAACACCGGGCCCTGTTGCAGCAGGGCCCTCTCTTTATGCGAAGTCGGCGGCGCTGAGGCCGAAGGCTTCGAATAGCTTCTGCTGTGCGCTGTACTGTTCGCTGTTTCGGTACACGCGCCAGCCGTCCATCTCGTCCCGGCTGACGACCTGACCTGCCTCGATGCGCTCGGCAATGCGCAGCCAGTAGGCGTGCACGCGGCGCGGGTCGTTGTCGATGCTGTGAATCTCGGCCTTCTGCTCCGCCTCGAACTGGGCAACCAGTTCGGCGTGAGCGTTTTCATCCACCGGGGCTGGCTCGTAGACCCGACCCATCTGGGGTGCCGGGCGCAGCGGGCGCACCACCTTGGATTCGGGGATCTCGGGTTCGGCGATGGTGGGCAACTGGTCAGCGACTGCCATGGCATCCATACGGGTCTCGGCCTTGGCGGCCAGCTTGGTGGCGCTAACGAACCGTTTGCGCTCGCGGTTGAATGCACGGGCGGCCTCGGTGTTGCCGAATCCGGTGGCCTCGATGCAGAGGGCGGTGCAGATGAAGCGGCTGTCCAGGGTGTAGACGTGCACGGTGCTGTGGAGGTCCTCCGGGTCGAATCGCACCACGCATTTATGGCCGGCGTACTCCAGCAGCTCGTGGGCGTGGTAGCGGTTGCGCCCCTTGCCCACGGCGCTGCCGGCGTCCAGGGTCAGGGTGCCGTCGTTGCGGATTTTTATAGCCTCGGCGGTCAGCAGCCAGAGGCGACGCTGCTCTTCGGTCGCCTTGGTGATTGCGGCCTGTTCGTAACTGGCGGCGAATGCCTGGTCAAAACTGAGTTTTCCACCGCAGATCTCGGTGCGACGCCCCTCCCGGGCGTTCCAGGCGGTGATCTCCTCCTGGAGGATCTCCAGGAATCGCTCGATATCGACGGCCTTGCTGCCGTAGTTCTCTGGTTTGGCGCTGGTGTTGTGGCCGGTGTAGGCCCCCTCAAATGCGGGGTGTTTATCGACCACCTCACCAATACCGCCGATACCGAATGCGCGCTCAACGGGTTTTGCCTGACCATGCCCCTTGCCGTTGTAGACGCTGGTCCAGTGCACCTGGGCGCCCAGGGATGGGATCAGGCCCAACGGATCGTCCTCCTTCACCTTGAACCGGTAGCGGTTGGGGACGCCGCCGGTCATCCATTTGTTGGCGGCGGCGCGTGTGTTATCGATGGTGACGTGCTGCGGGATGCCGTAGGTGTCCACCACATCGCCGAATGACAGGCGGATGGTGTCGGTGTTTTCCGACACATCCACCCGGTAGGCGAGTATTTTGCGGCTGTAGACATCCTGCCAGAACCATGTTTTGGGGCGGTCGATGTCGCCATTGGGCCAGCGCACAAACACGTTGTGCTGGTAGCCGTCGCCGTTAATCCACTCCAGGGCGTGCATGTCGCGCACGGTGCGCTGCTGGGCCGGGTAGAGGCGACGCAGGCCCTCCTCTCCCTCACGGCGCAGCACCCGGATGGTCCGTGGTATGTGCTGTAGACGCCGCTCCAGGGTGCGCAGCGATGGGATAGCCCAGCCGTGCTCTGCGGCGGCTCGCTCCAGGCGGTAGTAGCAGGCGGAAGCGGTTGGCGCTTCCAGGCGTAAATAATCGGCCTTAAAAAATTCCCATGCAGACTCGTCAATATCGGCGGTGGCGGTGCGCCCTACATAGCCCGGTACCAGGGCGGCCAGCCAGTCTGCTCGTTCAAAATGTTTGATTCCCGGCCTGCCGTTGGTGCCGTGATACCAGCCCTGAATGGTGCGCCAGCTTTTGCCGTGAATGGAGCCGACCGCCTTGAATGCGTTCACCAGGCCGGTGCCGCCATCCACCAGGCGCATCACGGCGTCCAGCAGCAGCAGCTTTTCTTTTGCGGCAGCCTTCTGCTTGTCGCTTTTGCGATCGTAATGAGCCCATAGGGCGTCACGATCATATGAATAGGTGGCCGCCTCTGAGCGGGGAAAGTTCTCAGAGGCGACCGATCCCTGCCTGAGCTGGTCAGACTCAATATTGGCAGGGGTGCCCGACGGGGAGTCGGGACTTTTGGGACCGTTGGCAGCCGATAACGCCAGAGCTGCCTGGGTTTCCGGCGGCAGGGAGTCGATGTGGTATTCCAATCCCTTCCCCTTAGAGCGTTTACGGCTATTCCAGCCGAACCGCTTGGCAGATTCTCTGACGCGGCGATCCGTGCCAGGCAAACCGGGAAGTCCCGCCAGATCGGCGGCTGAAAACCACTCGTTCATAACTCCAGCTCCGGCTGCTCGGCCTTGTGGACGTTCTCACGGTGCCATGCCAGGCCGGCCAGGATGTGTGTCAGCGCGTCCTCGGTGGCTTGCTGGTCCATCCGCGCATCGTAGTATTGAATCAGCGCCTTTACGGCGTCGCCAAACGCCACCTGCAGCTCGTTTATCTCCATCGATGCGGCAGATCTACCCGTCGGCACCTCAATCACCAGCCGGTTCGCGCTGGCCGCCAGGTACTGGGAGACATAGTGAATCCCGCAGACATGCTCGTATGCCTGTATCTTCCCGCTCGGCATGCTGCCGTTCGACAACCATTTATAGAGGGCGTCTGGTGACACATCCAACAGCTCTGAAATTCGCTCAACGGATAGATTTTTGGTCTCTCTGGCGTGCTCTTTGCACAGCCTGAATGCCTCTCTCAGGCTGTTCGGATGCAGCCGTTTCCAATTCCTGCGGCGTTTTTGAAAGGCCATCAGACACCCCCTTCCAAAATGAGCGCTAGAGAGGGACGGTGCCAATTGCTAGGCTGAAAGCACGGAATTAAACAGGGGAATACACTCATGACATATCTCACATCAATACAGGCTGATATACCTCGACAGGATTCATTGACGGTGATGACCATCGAGGAGCTGGTTACTGAATTGGCTGACCTGGAGGCTGCTATCGGCGCGTCGTCACCTGCCGAACAGCCGGATATTTGTGAAAACGATTGGAGCGACATAATTCAGGCCATCCTCAACGCTCTGCCGGCCGTTCAGCCAGCCACCGATACCTTGACTGAACACCTCCACGCATCCACTTTTGATCAGGATCGACTGGCGTTGGCCTGGCGGGTTGGGCAGGTGCAGCGGGCGCTGGATGATGTGCCGAGCAATTTCGGCACAGACTACGGCCCAACAACCACTGTGCTACTGCCAGCCTCATACGCCAGGCGATTCGAGCTATTGGTCGGGAAAGGCGTGATTCCACTGGCGTGGGTGAGGTCGCTGGATGCGTGCCGTTTTTAGCGGAATTAATCATGCCACTTTCAACCCAGCAGCGGCCAAACGATCAGCGGCAATCCTGGCCACCCGATCTCGATCAGCTTTTCTGTCGTCCTGGTAACGCGGAACGTCTGGAAATACCTCTGAAACGTCGCGCTGAAGGATGGCGGATATTGCCAGAGCGACACGCTGGCTCTCTGAGCGCCTCGCGCAAACGTTCATCACATGGTACTGGCTGCAGCCGAGTGAATCGGCTACCACAGCCCAAGTTAAGTGCTCTTTTTTAAGAGCCTGGTGTATCGCTGCGTAGTTCATGGCTTATACTCACTCGCTAGGTATTTTAAAATTCATAGCAGACATATTCGTCTATTGATTCGCTATATTAGACAAATATGTCCCTTTGTCAAGGACAAATATGCACCCAGAGGACAAAAGTGTCTTTCGCAGACTGGCAATAGAAAGGGAGCGACTGAAGTTGCTTCAGGACCAGGTCGCAAAACACTGTAATGTGAGCAAGAAAACCGTCGGTAGATGGGAGAAAAACACGGCTATTCCAGCCGATAAATTGGCGCTCCTAAATCAGCTGGGATTCGACGTGCAATTCATCATAACTGGAGATAGAACGGCGTCCGTTTCTAAGGACGAAAACGATCGCAACGAAAAAAAGATTATTAGAGATATTTCAGCAACTTACGGAGAAACGGACGCGAAAACAGAGAAACGGACGCCGCGTCCGTTTCTCGCCGATGAAATCGGACCTGATGAGCAGCAATGGTTGGAGTGGATCCGTGCCATCAAGCCAGGGGATCGTCAGATCGTGGAAGCAATACTGAAACGGTTCGCGCTGAACGCGGAAAAACAGAACAGCCAGGATGAGGCAGCAATTTAATCATCTACTGGGGTCAGATGCCTGGCGCGCCTGGCGTCCAGCAAAAGCATCAGAATCGCCGTCTCATGCGCTCTGATGGCACTTTTGTCTGCGCTCACCTGGTCAGCCATTACGTACACACCATCAAATACAGCAGATAGAGCGTCCCGCATCTCATCAGCGTCAGTTTGATTCAATTGCTCGTATGCCAGGCAAGCAACTGATGCCTCTTATCGCAAACCGACCAGACTTGCCCGCTCTTTCTAGTTATTTATTGTTATCGCAATTCAAGCGTCGTACATTCAAAAATATACCCTGATGGGCGAATTTGTCGCAAATCTAAAAAATCACGTAATAGCGATTTAAAAGAAAGTTAACCCATTGTTTTTATTGTTCTATCCCAACTGTTCCCACCTTATCCCACCTTATCCCGTTTTATCGTTAACCTAATGTCGTCTCACA
>NPIF01002237.1_pt1 | contig 41474 bp, 47 predicted proteins | sample 8637461 | NCBI WGS metagenome assembly NPIF01 (sample SAMN07420641, study PRJNA396082) | bioreactor metagenome | isolation source: sample BR12 brine-fed electro-methanogenic bioreactor BR | place: Japan: Kochi | collected 2016-12-09
CGTCTGCGCGTTGCCGCCGTCGACCGCATCGACTGTGCAGCCGGTCGCGTTGCCCCCCGAGTCCGTGCCGCGCGCGTACTGTCCAGGATCGCAGTCCGTGCCGTCGCCGTGTCCGCCGGACCCGCCCGTGCACGACCAGGCGCCGGCGATGCACTGGCACTCCCGATGCGTATCGAGTGCCCACTTGGGGCTCTCGTTCGCCTCGCACGGGCCGCTCGGCTCCGCGCTCACGTACTCCAAGAAGGGGCCAACGTCGATTCCCGGCTCGACGTTGATCCGCGTCAGAGCGCCNNGCGCCGAAGTCGACAGGATCCGGCGTCGCGTCGACGAGGACATCCTCTGTCCACGTGTCGCGAATCGGCCTGGCAACGAGGATCGTCAGCCGATACCACGTGCCCTCCGGCGAGATGATGTCGTTGGGCACTAGCTCGAGCGTGACCGAGCCATCCGAGCCGATCGAGCCCGTCGCCATCCTCGAGACGCGCTGCTTCGAACCGTTGTCGTCTACGGTGCCCGGGTGCGAGAGCTGAGCGACGATGCGCCCCCCTTGCACCGGGTTGCCGTTTGAGTCCACGACGAGCCCCGAGATCGTCGTCGTGTCGACCGCGGCCCATGCGGGCAGCGAGAGAAAGAGAACCAACAGCAGCAGCCATCGACGCATCAGCGCGTCTCCGGCGGCTCCGCGTACCGCTCCGCGAAATGTGTGGGCGGCAGGCCGGGCGCGGATCCCGGCTCTTCGAAGCGTCCCTCTAGCCGCCCTGTCCCGTCAGCGCGCGACTGCTGCGCGCGCCTCGTCTTCCGTTACTTCTCCCGTCTTCACGAGCACCTCGAGGCAGCCGCCGCAGACGTCGTTCCCGTAGACCTCGTAGAGTTCCCAGGGCCACACGAACCGCCGGCAACGCGAGCACCGGACCTTGTCGCCGCCGGACGTCATGCTCCCTCCTGCCCGATCCACTCTACGTGTGACGTGTCGTCTGGCGTCGCCGTCACCGTCTCCGGCGCTGCGGCCTCGCTCCAGTAGACTCGCGTCAAGGTCACCTGTCCCTCGAAGCCGGTCGGATGAGACTCCTCGATCGCGGTGCGGAACATGGCGTTGGCGCCCAGCCCGTCGACGGTGACCGCGTAGATCTCTCCAGTGAAGATCTCCGGCTGCGCGTCGTGTCGATCGTTGATGTAGGTACGGGTGCCGCGACGCACCCAAGGGCCGCCGTCCGCCTTCGTGTAGAAGCCAACGACTGTGCTCGTAGCCTTGCCCTCGAGCGATCCGGCAACCTGGACATCGAACACGAACGTGTAGCGGTCGTCGACGGCTTCCGCCGCCTGGGTCTTCGTGGCCTCGTTGCTCGAACCGAGCGCCTCTCGCTCTACCGTGCCTGTGACCTCCCGCTTGATGCGCGCCCGGAGCGTGAAGCCCGCGGCGGAGACGTTCTCGGCGTGCACGTCAAGGTACTGGTCGCCCCCAGACCAGGGCGAGTGAAACGTCTTGCAGCGCGGGTTGAACTTCACGACCGGCACGTGGTCGAACGCTGGCACGAAGGTCACCGCGTCACCGTCGCGAGCCGTCCCGCTCTGCGTCGCGCGCGCGATCGCCGCGGAGCCCGCCGGTCGTTCCATTGTCAACGCCGGCGTAGCTTGGCCGCTGTCGTTGAGATTCTCGACGCGCCCGGAGATCGAGCCGGCCGTCTTGCCACCCACCTCGGCCTCGGGCCCGAGCTGCACGCCGAACGGGCTGCCGAGCTCCGTGTCGGGCTCAGGGTCGAGCAGCGTCTCCTCGCCGCTGTTCCACGCGTACACCGCGGCCGCGGTCTCGCGCAGCGTCATGTCGATGCCCAGGCTCGGCACGCCGTCGACCTCGTCTCCACCGAGGGATGCCTCGACGACCTCGAACGGCTTCGCGTCCCAACCGTAGCGAGGCATCGTCACAGCGACGCAATCTCCGACGGCGACCTTGTAGGCCCCAAGGCGCGCGCGAAACTGCACGGTGATCTGCTGCCGCCCGCGCTCGAGCTCGATCTTCGCGAGGCGCTGGCACGCCGATGCGGTGATCGTCATCGGTAGATCCAGCTCGCGAGGGATTCTCTCGCCGTCCTCGTCCTCGTAGAGCTGGTTCGTAACGGCCGGATAGTCGGTTGCCTGGTAGCTGTGCTCCTTCGAGATGAAGACGCCCTTGACCGCGTTCGCGAGCTCGCGCCGGCTCACTCGCGTCTGCACCTCGATCGGCCCGATGGCATCGCCCTCGGTGAGCGTCACGGTCGGCGCACGATACGCCGCCGGCAGTATTCGCCACTGCCCCCCTTGCCAGACCGCGGATCCGCCCATCGACCGAAGCAAGCGCCCCAGGATGTCCTCCGGCGACTCGTCCAAGAGGAATATCCCGTTGCACGTGTAGCGCTTCTCCGTCCCGCTCGGCTGCAGCTCGATGTCCTCGTCGCAGAGGTTCGCAGCCGCCGTCAGCTCGTCGGTGTAGACCGCGGTGGCTGCCTCGCCAAGCCCGAAGCTCGTATCCGTCAGGTAGAGCGCGGTGCAGAGCGCCGCGTTCTCGCTGTAGCCGTAGCTGTCGGTGCGCGGGTCGTAGACCTGGTCGTGCCCCTCGACGTCCCAGGTCATGTTCGGCACGCCGTTCGGGAACTTCGAGCTTGAGTTGCTCAGCCGCATGTAGACGTAGGCGCGCCCGCGCAGTCTGTGGTCGGCGGTCCACTTCTCGGGGACAGCGTCAATCAGCTCCTGGATCGCAAGCTGATCCGGATCGCCGAGCATCTTGACCGAGCGGACGTGCCCCTCGTAGTCGCCGATCGCGTCGCCGGCGTGGTCCATCTGGACCGGCTTCCCGCCGAAGTAGAGCTGCCCGATTCGCTTGATCCGGTGACACGCGAGCACGACGACCACGTGCATGTGATCGTCTGTGCTGTGCGCGAAGACGACGGCCCCACCGACGCGAGCTCGGCCGAAGATCACGCGCCAGGGAGTCACGCTCGAGCGCGCGGTGCGTAGGCGATCCCGGAGCCCCGCTCCGAACTCTTTCGGCTTGGGCGTCAGGACGTACGCCGCGACGAGCAGCGCCACTTGCAGCGCGACGTTGCTCACGGCCGCCGCAGCGATCGTCAGCACGGCCGGGATCACGGCGCCCACTAGTCGATCCTCCAAGCGCGCGCGCAGTCGCTCAACGGCCGACGGACGAGCCCTCTGATGCCGACGAAGCGGGGATATCCCGCCGTGTCGATGATCCCGAGCCCCTCTGGACGCACTGCAAGCACCGCGTCTCCCCTCAAGGCGCGACAGGGGGAGATCGGCTCCCAGCCGTGCCTGCGCGCGATGCAGTTGGCCCACTCGCCCAGGGTCGTGCCTCGATCCGTGACGCGCCGGAGATGCCGGAACGCCGAACGCGAGTCGTGGTACATGCCACGATGCTCGGCGCCCACGGGTACGCCCGTCATCGCCTCGATGATCTCGCACACGGCGAGACCGCAGTCGTGCTCGCCCCATGCGAAGTTCCGCGTCTCCATCTCCTCGAGCTTCGCCGCGAGGATCTCGGGCCAGTCCTGGCGCCTCATGGGTTTCGGCTCCGGGAAAGGTGCTGGTCGGGCGAGGGCTGCTCGGTGATGACGCCCCACGGGTCGCTGCCGACGCCGCCGTGCCGGATGTCCTGGCTCGTGATCGCGGTGACGTACTCGAATCCGCGATCGCCCGGGAAGTCGATCTGCTGGTCCTCGTGAGAGAAGCGCCGCTCTCGAGGGCGCGCTAGGTCGATGAGGCGAGTCTCCGCCGTGATCGCGATCGTCGCTGTGGCTCCGTCGTCGTTGATCCGCGGAACATCCATCCGGCCCGAGAAGGCCATGTGCGGCTCTCCGTCGAGTTCGCCCGCCTCGGTCAGGGCGGCCAACCACAGGTGGCACGGACGGCCCTGTCTCGCCTCGCCGAGCACGAGACTCAGCATCGACGACTTGATCCCGGAGAGCGAGACCGTGATGCCTTCGGCCCGCAGATCGAGCGTCTCGGACACTGGCGATACTCCACCGAGATCTCCGACACCCTCGAACGTCTTCCCGTCCCACGCGAGCGGCCCGATGCCGGTCCAGAGGTAGACCGACCCGCTCTCGAACTCCCCCTCGAAGAGCCACGCCGCGCGCACGTTGTCGGACTCGAGCTGCGCGAGCAGCCCGCCCGGGATCGGCCTGCTCACAGGGCCTCCACGGCGGCGAACGAAACACCGTAGATCCGCATGTGATCAGCGTCCCAGCCAGGAAAGTCCGTCAAGCGAAACTGCCCGCGGGCACCGTAGAGAACGATGTCCGACCCATCCGCAGGAGTCTCGCGCAGACGTGGCCAGAGCTGCAGCGTCGCGTTGCCGCTCTCGTCCGTCTCTACGGCCTCGAGCACTTTGTGTAGACGCGAAGTCGATCCCTCTCCGATCTGCACGTAGTCGCCGGGCAACAAAGCATCGAACACGAAGGGCGTCCATCCGCTCGTGACGAGCGCGCTACCCGACTGGCCCGCGCCGCTGACGACCGGCCCGCCGGCCGGGATGCCTCGCGGCTCGTAGGCGAGCGGGTCGCCGTACAGGAACGTTCCCTCCGAGCCATTCAGCCGGCAGAAGAAGGCTATCCACTCCTCGGCGAGGTCTCGCTGCATCGGCGGCAGCTCGACTTGAAGCGTCCATGCCTGCCCGGGCCACGCTACTGCCTGCTGCTGAAGCGTGAACGGCGATCGCTGCACAGCGACGGCCGATTCCGGCTTGATCGTGACGCGACGAACGCTTGGCGCTGCCGGCGGCGTCAGAGGGAAGCTCACAGCGCCCTCCCGAAGTTGCCGCCGCGCATCCTCTTCTCCGCGACGGTTCGCGTGGCGCGATTCACGGCGCGGTCTTCAGACTCGCGAATGGCGCGCCTCACGCGCTGCTCGACACCGGCATCGGCGCCTCGTGCGTCGATGTGGTAGTTCGTCTCGACAATCGTCGCGCCGGCGTGAATCGCGCCCGCTGGCGCAGCCATCGCTGCAGCAGGCACCAACCCGCCCGCGGCGAAACGTGGCAAGAGCATCGCGTTCAGCGCCTGGAAGAGCCCCACTCCGTATTTCTTCACCGCGGCGGCCTTGATCACGAACTCGCCAACCGAGCCGAGCATGGGAATCGAGTCTGACGTAGACGTGCCCGGCCCTCGCAAGAGACCGCCGTCGGCCTTCTTCGCCACAGTGCCCGAGATCGCGCCCCCGATCTTGCCGAGGAACCCGCCAGCGTTGCCGAAGAGCTGCCCGACCCACTCCAGGAGCTTCGATGCGAGCAGTTCAGCGACCATCCGCCGAATCGCGTCGGTGAACCCCTTAACCATCCCATCGAGACCGTCGTCGAACGGAGCAAAGAAGAAATCCGAGAACGCATCGTGGATGTTCCGCGCGGCCTGATCCGCGAAGACGCTCATCGTGTCGAGATCTCCACGGTAGCGCTCGCCGAGCTTCGCCAGCGCCGCCTCATACTGCGCAGTCGTCAAGTGTCCCTGCTGTAGCAGCTCGACGAGCTTCGCGGTCTCGCGTCGGTACTGCTCCTGTGGACTTAGGCTCTCGCGAACCACCTCGGCCGCCTGCTCGCGCATCTTCTTCGCCGCCGTCAGCGCGTCGATCTCCTCGTACATCGCGCGCACTCGGGCACGGGTCGCTTCCGTCGCGCCGAGCTCCTCGAGGCGTTGTTCGGCGAGAGCGCCACGCGAAAGCGCCAGCCCGGCGACCTCGCGCTTCGTCGCCTCGATGATCGCCTCGATGGCCGACAGCTTTTCCTTTTTGGCCTGCCCGGCCTTCTCCTCTTCCCGCTTCCCTTGCCGCAGCGCCTCGTTCTTGTCGAAGATCGCGAGGGCCTCGGCGCGCTCCGCATCAGTCGCGCGGTTCGTCGTGAGGGCCTTCTCGAGCTGCTCTCGCGCGGTTAGGGAGAGCGCGTCGCGCTCCTCATTCAGCTCCGCGACCAGGTCCGCGATCGCCCCGGCCTGCTCGGACGTGCGCTGATTCGCCTTCGCCGCAGCAGCGGCTGCCTCCTCAGACGCCGCCGCAGACTCTCGCGTCGCTACAGCTTCCTTCGTCCTCGCCTTGACCATTTTGGAGACGCGCTCTTGCAGCACGACGAGGCGGCGCGCGTTGTCCTCCGTGTGGTCGGCCTGGACGATCCACTCTGCGCCCGTCAGCTTGAGCTGTTTGCGGAGCGCGTTGTACTGGTCGATCGCGCCGCGAAACTGGTCCTCGTCTCCCACGTAGACCTTAACGAGTTCCTCGTCGGGATGATCCGCGATTAGGTCGAGGGCCTCGTTGAGGCCCAGCAGCTCGTTCACCCACGGGCGGATCTTGATCCCGATGAGGACGCCTAGCCCGCCGGCGAGGGCGAGGACGCCAGCCACGGGCGCGAGGCCGAGCGCGCCGGCGGCGACGCCTACGCTGGAGAGCAGCGCCGCAGGCGCGAGCGCAGCGAGAGTGCCTACAACCCCCGCCAAGCCCGCCAGCGCCGTCACGGTCGCGCCGATTCCGGTCGCGGCTGCGCCGATGGCGATGAGAGCGGGGCCAACAACGGCGGCCATACCAACGACCGCGATCGTCGTCTTCTTCACCGGCGCCGGAGCCTTGTTGAACCACTCGACCAGGTCGACGACGCCGGAGAGCAGCGGCTCGAGCTCGTTGGCAAGATCGAGCACCGAAGGCGCGAGCTCGTCGCCGATCTTTTGCGCGATCACGGAGAGCTTCGCCTTCATGCGATCCCACTCGAAGCCCAGCTTGTTGATCCCCTCCGTCTGCTCCCGGAACGCCTCCTCCATCGCCCCCGCGGAGTTTTGCATCGCGCGTAGCTTCCCGCGGAACACCTCCGACTGCTCACCCGCGAGCGCCAGGGCGAGGGTCTGCCCCTCGATCGAGCTGATGTAGTCTTGCAGCGGGCGACCACTCTTCTCGGCCGCGCCGACGAGCGTCTCGATCGCACCGAGGAGCCCGCGCTGCTTGATCAGCACCTTGCCGCTCGCGACGCCCATCTCCTCGAGCAGCTCGGTCGTCGCGTCGGTGGGGGCGAGCAGCGCCTGCAGAACGCCCTGGTACTGCGTCGACACCCGCGCGGCGTTGCCCGTCACCCCCGTGCCTGTCGCGAAGACCGCGAAGAGCTGCTCCTGCGAGATCGTCAGTTCCTTGGAGAGCGGGACTACCTTGCCGATGGCCGCCGCGAGCTCCGGAAACGTCGTCTGCCCCAGCTTCACGGTCGTGAAGGCAAGATCGGACACCTGACGCTGCGCGCGCGCGCTCGTGTCCCCGTAGCCCTTCGTCACCGAACTCGTGAGCGCGATCGCCTGCGCGGTCTCGGCCTTTCCCGCCACCGCTCCCTTCGCCGCGATCTCGAGCTTCTTTGCGGTGTCCGCCGCATCGCCATAAGCCGACACGACCTCGTAGAGCCCGCCGGTAAGATCGCGCGTCGTCTTGCCTGTTGCGACCGACAGATCCTGCACGTCCCCCTTGAGCTCGAGAATTCGGCCCGATGCCTGCGGGATCAGCGTCGCAACATCGGCCATCCCGCTGTTGATGTCCGTGGAGAACTTGAGCGCTGCGGCGCCGGCCCCGATGAGCGGAAGGCTGAGGCCGGCAGTGATCTTCTTCCCCACGGACGTCAACTGCGGCCCCAGCTTCGCGAACGACTTGCCGATGGATCTCGCGGCCCGATCGCCGAGACGCATCGCATCCAGCAGACCGCGGCGGAATCCCTGCGTGTCCACTGTGACGGGCGCGACCAGTTCTCCGACGATCATCGACACTGCGCCTTGTCCTCCTTGCGTTGCCGAAGAAAACGCCAGTACGCGGCGTCATCCGGCAGGCCCTTGATCAGCACCTCGAAGCGGCGCCAGGTCAGCCGTCCACCGAAGGCTTCTCGGTTGAGGTCGAGTCGGTAGCAACGCTCGAAGTCGGCTTCGAGGGCTGCCCATCCCCAGAGGATGACTCGCGGGTCTTCCCCTCCGGGGTGCTCGATTCCCCCGCGGGCGCCGTCTCCGGGGCAACGTCGATCGAGAGCTCAGGCATCCACCGCGAGAGGATCGGACGTGCGATGCACCCTACAGCGAAGTCGAAAGACACGGAGCTGGCGGACACCGCGGCGAAGAGCTCAGTGCCTAGAATCCCCCTGAGGAACTGGATCACCCGATCGTCGGGCAGCTCGAACACGCTGTGCCCGTCCTGGCGAGAGATGCAGTGCTCGAGCACGAACACGCGGAAAGAGAACGGCGCCTCCGCAGGGAGCTCGAAGAACTCGCCTCCGAACTTCACGCAAAGCGCCGCCCTGTCCTGCTGCGCGTGTTCTCGGCGCGCAGCGTCGAAGTCGAGCAAGCCGTCGGCATGCTCCTGCGCGTCGAGCTTCGCCTCGGCTTGGTTGAGCTTCGCTAGGGTTTCGAGGTTGTTGTCTTGGGTGCTCATGATGGCTCCGATCAGGGGGGAGAGACGGCCGTCTTGCTGTTGATGCGGAAGCCGCCGGAGAACTTCCACGTGTCGCCGACCGCGGCCGACTCGCCGTAGGACGTGAAGTACCCGACGTAGTCGAAGCCGTAGCCGTTGGAATCCGTGACGGAGAGCGTCACTTCGTTACCGTTCTCACCAGCGGTTCGCAGTGCGGACTGCCCGGGCTCGCGAGCCGCAGCCGTGCCGGCGACGGCGATTCCCTCGATGGCCGCCGACTGCTCGATCGCCGTCGTCAGGAACTTCTTCTCCGTGAGGCTGCCGCTCACATCCTCTGCGCCGGTGACGTCGATCTCGTCCATCGACGAGTCGTACTTGAAGCTCGTCACCTTCGCGACGACGTCGCTCCCGATCTTGAAGACTGAGCCGGCATACCGAATCTCGTTCGCCATTCCCTTCTCCTGCCTCAGGCGCGGTGTGCGTCACCCGAGGACGTGAAACGCACGACGTAGTAGGCGGACCACTCCGCCGCGCCGTGCTCGCCCCTGCCAATGCTCGCCGGCGACGTCTGGATCGAGACGCCCGTCACGTAGGGCGCGCCCGTCGCGGGCGTCCCGGCGTATCCCACTATCTCGCGGTGGATCTGCCACGCGAGCTCCATCGCTGCGCGGTCGTCCCTGTTGCGGACGAGCACCTGCAGCCCCACCTGGTCAATTGCGTATGCGCTGCTCTCTGGGGCCACGGGCGCAGGCGCGTCGTAGAGCGTGACCAGCGCCGCCGGCTCTGCGGGCTGGAAGTTGACAAACGCATCCACCCCGAGCTCGCCGAGGACGCCACGCTCGACGAGCAGCGCACCGATGTGCTCAGCGATCATCGGAGGGCCTTCCGAATCTCGCTTGCCATCGCCCGTTTGAGTGTCTTCGATCCGAGCCTGTTTAGCGGATCGCGCAAGTAGAACCTCTTTCGGCCGTGCTGAAACCGAGCGCTCTTCTCGTGCCAGCGCCGCGCGTACGGCAGTCGCGGGTGCCCGGTACCCTCACCGCCACCGAACGAGACGACCCCGGAGGGCGCGCCTGTCGGATCCATGATTACAATGCCGGACCGTTGGAGGGTGCCCTCGTCGAGAGGACACTCCTGGCGAGCAGCAGTGAGCACGACGTAGAGCGTCTTGTTCACTGCGCGTACAGACGCCGCCAGAGCCGCATCCGTCGCTTCTTTGCCTCGCCAGTTCTTCCAACTCATTTTCCGAGGATCTCCCAGTGCGACCGCTGGTTGCTTCGCGGATCGCGCACCTCATCGATCGAGACCACGTGATACTCGTTGCCGTCCTCACGGATGAGCCACGCGCCATCAGTCGGGCTGATGGCGGCTCGCGCCTCAACGAACACCATGACGCGCGCGGTAATCGTCTCGCCCTTCTTGCTCTTTGCCCGGTGCTGCCCCCGCTGCACGCACGCGCGCGCCTCGATGGTCGCTCCATCGCTTTCGGTGCCACGGGCATCCTTCACCCGATGGACGAGCGTCACGCGGTCGCGCAGGGGGAGTTGGTACATCACCGGGGCCTCGGGCGCGTGTTGACGAGCCCTGCGCCGACGAGCTGCTGGTCGGCGAACCGGAGCTCCGCCGGCAGCAGGCCGCTCGAGGACGGCCGCACACTGAAGCGGCCGAGCGTCACGGCGTCGCCGCTCGGCGGCTCGTCGTCGTGATCGTGGAGATACGCGACCATCCGAGCCACCCACGTGCGGGCCGCCGTGGCCTTGTGGGCCTCGAGTGCCGAGATCTCGAGCTTGTACCCGTCGTCCTGGCGCGTGTAGGCACCGATTCGAGCATCGAGCAACTGCGTTGCCTGCTCGATGCGCCGGTCCTCGGCCTCCGCCTCCGGGCGGCCCGTGATGCTCGCGTACTCCGCGGCTGTGAGGTAGACGGGCACGGCCTACTCGTCGCCGTCCGTGTCGTCTCCGTCCGCCGGCTGCGCGTCCTCGGTGGTCTTCTTCGCAGCGACCTTCTTCGTCGTCTTCTTCTTGGCGGTCTTCTTCTTGGTCTGCTTCGGCGTTTCGCCGTCGCCATCATCGTCGACCACGGCGATGCGGTGACGCGCCCAGCGTTCCGCCGTCGTCTCGTCGACCTCGTGCTCCTCGTTGACGCGGTAGGTGCCGGTGTTGCAGAGCATCTTGACCTTCACCATGTCCTGCCCTCGCTTTCTCTGCGTGCTTCGATCGAGGGGGAGGCGGGGCCTCCCCCTCCGTGGTTCACCCTTTCGCTACTCGCTACGACTGCGCCGGCGGAACCAGCGCGGCGAACGGGTAGCGGTAGCTGCCCGCACCGTCCGAGGCGTCGGGGTCGGCGCCCGCCGGGTGCTCGTCCGGGTTCATCCGGTTGATCGGGTTCGGCACCTGCCACGCCAGGCGCAGCACCGCACGAAGCGCGACCATGTCCTGCTGCGCGAGGTTGTAGGCGATCGAACCGTCGGTGTTCTGGATGATGGCCTGGTCGAGGATCTTGAAGGTCACGTCCTGACGGATCGCGTAGACCGCCTCNNACCTCGCTGAACGCCCCAGCGAAGAGATGCGCCCCGCCCTGGTCGCCCGGCGTCTGCCCGGCCGGCGCCCGCGAGTTGTCCCACGCGCCGTTCTCGACGTAGTGGATCGGCTCGCCGTAGAGGGTCGCCGGTGTGTCGGCCTGCATCGACGGCTGGAAGATCGGCTCGCCGGTGGTCGCGCGCAGGCCGCGGAAGCGCGCCTTGTTGGCCTTCTCTCCCGCGAAGCCGCTGACGTCGTAGCCATCGGCTTCGACGAGCGCCATCACGCCGTTCTCCGCCGCGATGTCGTCGGCGATGTCCGAGCCCGTGCCAAGCACGACCACGTTGCCGGACTTCTGACACATCCTCATGATCGAGATGGGCCACGACGCCGGACGGTTGGTGCCGAAGAAGGCTGCGCCGTCGAAGGCGATGCCGAACGCTTCCATGATGCGCGGCTTCACCTCGGCCCAGATGTCGTAGTCGCTGTCGTCGAGCACGGCCTCCGGGATCGGCACGATGACGGCGAGCTCCTCGGCGTTGAGGAACTTGTTCGCCCAGGCCATCTTCGTGGTCTTCTTCTGGCCGGTGTCACCGTCCACGAAGTAGGCCGTCGGAAGCTGGGAGAGCACCGGCACGCGGCGCTGCTTCCGGCTCATGTCTGCCCCGCGACGCATCAGCCGCATCGCCGCGGAGTACTTCGGGACGCCCTGTACGATCTCGCGCTGCACCTCTTCGGGCATCAGCGCTTGGGCGCCACTGCGATCGATCGAATCTGCCATTCGTCTCGTCCTCGATGACTACCTGCCCGACGCGCTAGCGCCCGGCCGCGCCCCGGATCAGGTCGTTCATCGTCTTGCCCCCGCCGCCGCCTCCTGCGCCCTGCTGGTCATCACCAACGGACGTCGGCTGTTCGGCCCGGAGCCTCGGGTTGTTGTCCACTGCCTCCTTGACGAGCGCCTCCAGGGCATCGTCAGAGTCGACATCGCCGAGCGAACCACGCTGCGCCAGCACCGCCTGGGTGAGGTCGGGGTCCGCGCCTACCTTCTTCGCGACGCGCTGGAAGCGATCGCGGAGCTTGCCGCTTTCCACTTCACGCCGAAGCGCCTTGATCTCCTTCATCAGATCGGCGTCGCTCTCATTGCCGTCGGGATTGATCCCGAGCTCGGCCGCAAGCGCCTTCAGCTTCTCGTCGCGACTGTTCCGCTCGACGCGACGTTTCGCCGCCTCCTTGCGCGTCTTGTCGAGCTCCTTGCTCAGCCGGTCGTTGGTGCCGGACAGCTCGTCGATCTTGGCCTCCAAGGCCTTGAATCGATCCTCCGTGCTGAGCTCCTGGCCCTTGCCGTCCTTGCCGTCCTTGTCGTCGCTCATCGTTTCTCCGTCAATGACCGCGTGCTACTTGCTCGCGAACGTATTTCCTTGGCAGATAGGGATGTGCCTGAAGGTGCTCGCGCATCTCGCGCTGCAACTTGCGCACCTCTCCGCTTCTTCCGCTGATCGCGCCGTTCCGCTTTGCGCGGCGAATGCTCCGCTCGATTGCGCGCTGTGTCTGTTCCGCTTCGTAGACGATCGCACGTGCCTTCTGCAGGCCGTGTTCCTCCGCAACCAACTGCTCCTCAGGAGAGAGCGTCGGCCGCGGACGTTCCGTGAGGCCGGGGAAGTGTGGGCTCAGCGCGTGCCGGCAATTCGGATGCAGCAGGCCGTCTCGCACGGCTGACGCGAGTGACGGTCGACGCGTGTCCTGGCCACTCTGCGACAACACGCGCCCCTCGAACGGAGCGCACTTTTCGCAGCAACGAAAATGCGCCGACACGATGACCAGGTCGTATCCGTGCTGCTCGTATCGCGAGAGCGCACCCTGCACCGCTGCTCGCGCCGTCATCGTTCGGCCGATCATCGACGCATACACGTCGATGTCCACCAAGCGCCCGTCCGAGTACTGGATGTGCGCGATCCCCCTCCGCATGAAACGCCGGAAGAGCTGTTGCGACATGTCCAGCCGCGTGAAGCGGCCGGCCTCCTGGTAGGCCACCTCGCCGACCTGGATCGCGAGATCTCTATAGAGGTCCTTGTGCGCGCGGAGGATCTGCAGCCGCATCCGCTCCGTCCGCTCCTCTGCCGCAGCCCGAAACGCCTCGTAGAGCGTCACGTGATCGGGATAGTCGCGGAAGCGGGCGGCTACGGCCACTGGCGTCGTCCCTGTCGTCCCACCGGATGCCGGCGCGAGGGGAGTACTACCCATGCCTGCGGCGAGCCCTTGCTGGACCGGGAGCCGCGTTTCCACGATCACTGCCTCTGCACGAGCGACCCCCGCGAGGTACGCATCGGCCAGCTCCCGATCCATCCACTCGCGGGCCTCGCGGGCGAACTCCGCGGCCGCCTTGACGCTCGCCTCCTCGAGGCGTGCCTGTACCGCAGACGACACGTAGCCAGCGTCTACCGATATCGTACCGGCCACCCGGAGAGCCTCGAGCAACGCGAGCGTCGCCCGCTCTGAGGCATCCGCGAACGGTGCACCAAGGCGCTCGTAGGTGCCCTGGTGAATCGTCATCAGACCGTCCCCTCGAACGGCTCGCCGCCGCCGATCTCGTCCTTGATGCGCTTGACCTCGGCCTGGACGTCCTCCTCCTCCCACTCCGGGTGCTGCATCCTCACGGCCATCTCAGAGCTGATCGCTTCGGCCTGGCGGAGATTCCGGAGCGTCTCGGACTGCTCGAGCGTGTCCGGCACGATGGAGTCTGCGAGCTCGACCGTGATGTCCTTCGCCGGTGTCCCGGACGCCCCCGCCGCTGGCGCGAAGAGCTGAGCCTGCCGGAGCAGCTCGCGCAGCGCTTGGCGCCAGTAGCGCTCCTTCTTCGAGCGCGTCATGAACGACTTCCGCTCGCGGATCCGAAGGGCCGTCCCGGACTGCGCGGTCCCTTCGATCTGCAGGCCGAAGGTCTGCGGGTTGTACCCAGCCCGGTCGACGATCTGGCTCACGAGCTCCGCGCAGGTCTTCGCATGCTCCTCGACGCGCAGCTTGAACTCGATCGCCTTGATGGGATCAACGCGATCGTTGCCCAGCATCTTGTCGCCCATCTTGAGCTGGACCATGACCGGGTCGTCGATGCGATCCCCGTCGCCCTTCTCGCCGAGGAACTCCTCCTCGATCATGAGCCGAAGCTTCCCGAGCCGGATGTCACGCATCCAGCTCGACCACGCCTCGTCAAGCGAGTCCATCAGCGTCAGGCAGCCCGACCAGTCGGCGAGGCCCTCTGGCGCCCCAGGACGCAGGCGGTTCGGCAGCATGTTCGCAACGTAGACGACGCCAAGGCCATCGATCGGGAACTCGCCATCCGCCAACCCTAGCGACTTCGTCTCCTCGATCGCATTGAGCTCCTGCTTCTCGCCGACCTTGCAGCCCTGATGCATCGTGAACAGCGCGTAGCTAACCAGCAGCCCCTTGCCACCCCGGCGGCGCTCCTCGAAGAGCACCCAGCGCTTGCTGTCGTCCTCCTTCACGGTTCGCCAGAGGGTCACTGCGTGCAACCGTCCCCGCAGGAAGACCGGGTACGCGTTGGTCGGACTGATCACAGAGAGCAGAGGCACCTGCGCGATCGTCGGCGCCGCATCGACCTTCAGGAAGACACCGCCGAGCCCCGCCGCCATCTCTGCCGCCTCGAGCACGTACGCCTCGAGGTTGTTCCCCTCGGCGATGTCCTTGAGCAGCGTGCCGTCGTCCAGATTGATCTTCGGAGCCTCTCCGAAGAGCAGCGTGGCGCTCGTCTGCGCGATGTCGCCGGCGATCGGCATGTGCACCGCGCGGAGCTCATCGCCGCGGCGGTCGGCGTACCGCCAGAACGGCAACGCCTGCGTCTTTCCGGCCTCGCCCCGGTACGCATTCCGGATCTGCTCCGGATCCCCGCTGTACCACGCGGCCCACAGCGATACGCGCGACAGCCACTCCCGCGCCGCGCGCGTCGGGGGCCACTCGCTGTTCGCGTGCGGCATCATGCCGCCTTCTCCTTCGCTCGGAGCCAGTGCTTCCATGTCCGGTAGGTCGTGTGGGTGCCGTAGCGCAGAGCATCCGGACCGTGATCAGCAATCTTGAGCGGCTGATCGATGCCCTTCTCTTGAGCGTCCGGATCCCACGCGTAGTTGACGGCCTCCTCCGTCAGGCCCTTGCACCGCGTCAGGATCTTGAGGCGGTTCGCCGTGAGGAGGTTCGACACTGACCGCAGGCCGTCGTCGACCGTGTTGTCGGCCGGCGAGACGCGGGCTACCTTGTCGCGGCGGAGCTGCAGCATGAACGAGAGCGCGGAGGGGTCGACGAAGATGTTCGCGAGCCGGATCTCCTTCTCAGCGATCCACTTCTTGAGATGCTTCGAGTACTGCGCGTCCGTGAGCTGGCGCTTCTTCTTCCGGCTGTCCCAGCGCCACTCGTCGAGGATGTAGAGGCGATCGTCGTTCCCGAGCCCGAAGAGCAGAGCAACGAACGGGTTCGCCGTGCCGTAGTCGATCGACAGCCAGTGCCGGTGCATGAGCACGTCTCGAGGCACCTTCCCGATTACGTGCGCGGGGCCTTCCTTCTCGTCCTCGAGGCGGAGCTGATCCCAGATGACGCCTTCGGCGATGCACCACAGGCCCTTGATCATCCGCTTCTGCCAGAGCCCGGAGTACTCGCGGCGGATGTTGGCCTTGTAGGTCTCGTCGAGGTTCGGGTTGTCATCGAGGCCGAACTGGAACCGGCGAAGGTCCATCTCGTCGGCCAGGTCGATGAAGTCCTTCTTGAGCCAGTGAAGCGGTCCGTCTGGGTTCGTCGTGCCGAAGAGCTTTGCGTCCTTAACGCTGAGCCGCGCGAGGAGCTGCGTGAAGAACGCCTCAGGCCAGAGCGTGAGCTCGTCGCCGTAGGCACCGGCGAGCGTCATGCCGCGCAGCTTGCCCTCCGCGCGCTCGTCGTTCGCCCCCATCAGGTAGATTCGCCGACCGAGGATCGTAGCCTCGCCCATGCCGTGTCGGATCTTGCAGTGCTTCGGGCCGACGATCTCCTCGATCACGTCGAGGATGTTGCGCCGGAGGGTCCGCTCGGTCTTGCCGACCATGAGCAGGTTCCCCGGCGGGCCGGTCTTGATGTACTCGAGCCAGCGCAGGATGCTGGCGATCGTCTTGCCGCTCCGAACGGCCCCGTCCCAGATGTTGATCCGCGCCGTGCTCTCGACGATCGACCGCGCCTGCTTTCCGGTCGGAACGCTAAGATCCACTGTCGGACTCAGCGGCGTCTGCTGCGTTCTTTCGGATCGCGTCGAAGAAGGCGAGCAGCGCGCTCTCTGTGCGATCGCCGTCGCCGTCCGCGTCGAGCTTCTTGCGCTGAGCCTCGAGGCGCGCGATGCGGTCCTGGTACTCGCCGATGACATCGACGTAGAGGCGGGTCGAAGTGACCTTCCCAACAGTGACGGTGAATCCGCCTGTCGGCTCCTCGCGGTGGAGATCGAGAACCTGAGCGAGCAGCGCGCGTGAGAGATCGAGCTCCTGGTCGAGCTTGCCGCGGAGCTGCTCGGCGAGCTCGATGTCCTCTCGCATGTCGTCGGTGACACGGCGCGCGTAGAGACCGTGAGTGCGCGGGCGACCGCCGCGCTCGGGAGAGTTGGGCTCGGCGAGCTGCTGCTTGCCGCCATGCATCCGACAGCGAGTAGCGCCGCGCATAGGCGGGTTGCGGCACGTGCCGCCGCTTCGCGTCTTTGCACCGCACCGGGCGCGGTCATCGCTGCGATCCTCGCTCATCACACATCGGCGGAGAGCTCGCTGCCCCAGTGGTGCTCGATGCTCGAGAGTCGTTGCATGGGCCTTTCCCCGTTTCTCGAGGCGGACCCTAGACCCGCTCTCGGGGGCGTGTCACGCGTCCTGTTCTTGGAATAAGAACAAGGGGCGGTTCCGGCGGAATCGGCGCTGTGGACTTCGCGCGGGCACCGCAGGCGTTGCAGAGGTAGTAGCCGCCCCGGGTGTTCCCGATTCGCTTGGTTGACTGGACCCGGCAGGACCGGCGGCGGCACGCGGGACAGAGAGCGAGGTCGACTCTCCTCATGCTGCAGCCCTCGCGGGATGTCCGGGATGTTCGGGATATCCCCCAGTCGCACCGTATAGGCGTGTATTTCGCCTTTTGCTCTCTCTTGGGTTTCCTCTATACGTGTAGCTAGAGAAAACATCCCGGATATCCCGCATATCCCGGAAGCAAGGGGCTGTCAGTAGGTTGCAGGGCGGGATATCGAACGAAATATCCCGGCAACATCCCGGGCCGCGCGGGATGTCCGGGATGTCCGGGATGTTTTGCGGGGCTCGGAGCTGCTCATACGAATCAGGCACTTGAGGACTCCAGGTAATACTGACGATTGCGACCCGACGCCTGGACGCGGATCACCCAACGGTCAACCGGGGTGTCGGTGTACCGGGCGAGGACGCGCTTGGAGAACGCGACGAGCTTCGCCTGCTCGCTACGGCCCTTGATCGCCCACAAGAAGAGGTCGTTCGTCTCTGCGAGGTTGAGGAGCTCCTTGGCGTTCGCGTACACACCGGGCAGCATCTCGGCCCACGCCTCGACGAACGCTTTCAGATCCTCTCCTTCGGGGTTCGCGGCGCGCGCCCAGTCGCGTAGGTTGACCAGGTGCCCGGGGAGGCAGGCGTAGTAGAGGACACCGCCGACGACGCGCGACCACTCCTCGAACCCTCCCATCGTGTGGTAGAGCTCGCCGTCCTCCGCTTTCCAGCGCGCGACCATGCTGATCAGCGCCGAGAGGATGTCCCTCCGGACGGACTTCACGTACCCCGGGAGGTCCGGGTGCTTGAAGTCGGTGCGCGTCTCCGGCTCAGCCGTGGTCGGCTGCAGACGAATCGGCACAGTCCGCTTGACGACTTCGCCGGTCGCGCGGACGTTGTTGCCGCTCGCGACGAGCGTGAGGTTGTTCGGAATCCGGAGCATCTGTGTCTTGCCGAGCAGGCGCCCGGCGTACGTGCGGCTCGTCAGCAGCGAGGCGAGCGCGGCACTGTCGACGTACTCGCGCAGGTTGTCCAGGTGCGCGAGGGTCTGGCCCTCGAGCAGCAGCGAGAGGATCCGCTTGTCGCGCTCCTCGTCGGAGCCCGAGAGCTGCATCGCTGGCGTCGGGTGCCCGAGGATGACGCCGCCAACCACCTGCTCGGCGAGCTTGGACTTCCCGGTGCGCTCGAGGCTCGAGAGGATCATGTGCAGCGGTGTGTTGCCGTCGAGCGCCGGCCGCAGCAGCGGCGTCAGCAGCAGCCCGAAGAGGTTGTGCTTGTCGTCGTCGGTCTTGAACGGGAAGTCGACGACGAGGTCCTCGATGCGCGCGCGGCAAGTCTCGAGGGGGACATCGGCCTCGATCCCCTGCAGCTCGGGCGGCTCGTCGTAGTAGATCCCGTGGTCCTCGTTCCAGCCCTCGGCGACGAGCTCGAAGTCGCCGGCGAACACGGGATAGTTGAGCAGCAGCTTCAGATTCCGCACGCGGTCGTCGACTGCGGCGCCGTCGAGCACGACGGACGCGAGATCTCGCGTGCAGGGGACGTAGTACTTCTGCGGTGGCGTCTTCTTGCTCCAGCGCCAGTCGGTCAACCGGATGTGCTGGTCGATCATCATCCGGAGTCGGTTGACCGGGAGCTCGCGGAAGACGCGCTTGCCGGCGTCGCCTACGATCTCGCCCACGATGCGATCGCGCCGGTAGAGCAATCCTCGAGGGAGCTGCTCGAGCACGGTGTCGACGAAGGTATCGTGCCCGACGGTGTGATACTCGCTCTGGTCGTCCAGGTGTTCGCCGGGGATCAGGATCTCGTTCTGCGCGAGGGCAGGCAAGGGAGGGGGCGCCGGCTCTGGCGCCGGCGCGGTCGTGCCCACGCCCCGCGGCGAGGCGCCGCCTCCTCCTGTCGGGGGGGACGTCTCAGGGCGCTGGCGCGGACGCTGGATCCCGCCGGCGAGGCCGGAGCTGATTGTCTTCTTCGCCTCGGACTCGGGTAGCCCGCACTGCCGCGCCGCGGCGAGGAGCTGTGACTCGGCGGTGCCGCGGTCGAGAGCGCCGCCACCCACGATCTGCCCGACCTTGAACGCCGCGCCGTTCAGCGTGACGTTGCGCGTGCCCTCGCGCGCCGCGGTGACCTTGTCGAGCTCGCCGGCGAGCGCGGCCTTCGCCCACGGCGAGGCGCCGTCGGGGAACGTGCGGACGTTGGGGCCTGGTGTCGGCTCTGACGGCGGCTCGTGGTCTTTCTTCTCGAGGAGCTCGAGCACGCGAGCGGGCACCTCGGCGAGCTCGACGTCGTCGGGCGAGAGCCCGGGCGCCCAGCGGTAGATCTCCTTCGTCGTCGGGTGCATCGACCCGACGAACACGACCTGGCCCTTCTCGCCGCGGGTGTCGATGCCCGTTCCGAGCGCCTGCACGGAGTTGCCCGGGCATGGATCGGGCGCCCGGAAGTAGTAGTGCCGCCCGCCGCCGCCGGTGATGACCGTCGGCGTGCGCGGCAGCTCGAGCGCGGCCACGTCGCCGCCCTTCGGGCTGTCCTCGTCGATGACGAACAGGCCCGAGACCGACCCGGTGCGAAGGCCGAGGTTTCCGTCTCGAGCCCACGGCACGACGCGAGCCTCGGGCGCCGGATCCATCTTCTGCCAGTTCTTGAGGCGCGGCACCTTCCCTTCGAGGGGGATGAGTGCCCAGCCGCGGGCGAGGGCCTTGCGGGCCTCGTCAATCCTCGTTCTGATGTGACTCACGCGGGTATCCCAGGGTTGCGAGCTGCTCGAGCGCGTCGTCGGGCGATCGCGCGATGATGTAGACGCCACCGAAGCGCTGGATCATCTCCATGAACCGGCGCTGCCTCTCCGACTGCCGGCCGCTCGCGGTCTTGACTTCGATTTCGAGGCGCCGGCCGTCGTCCAGGAGCCCGGACAAGTCGGCGGCGCCGGGGATGCCGAACGCGATGACGCGCTTCCCATCCGCCGTGGGCACCTTCCCGGTGTTCTGGCGCCAGAGGCGCACGAACGGCCGGGCGCCGACCACGCGGAGGATCGCGGCCTGGATGTCGCGCTCGCGGAGCTTCTCGTTGGGGCTCACGCTTCCGCCGGCGTCGCTGGAATCGTCAGGGCCTTGTCCCCGCGCATGCCGACGACCTGGCGCCACAGGTTGCGACCCGAGCTGTAGTCCCGCTGTCCGCCTCCGTGGTAGCGGCAGTTGGTACCGGGGGGCACTACGGGCCTTTTGCAGCCGCGGCAGACGCCGGCCTCGACGAGCTGCACGTAGTCGCCGAGCTCCGCGCGCCCGATTCCACAGATCTCGATGTGGCTCTTCGCCGAGTCCCACAGCAGCGCGAAGTCCTCTTCCGGTACGAGGACGCGGTGCGTCCCGGTGTGCGCGATCGTCGCGCTCATGCTGATCTCCTCTGCGGGAAGTCGCCGAAGATCCGGCGGTACTGATGCGCGGCCCAGCCGGGCTTGTACCCCTTCTCCTTGGCGATGTTTAGGAAGCGGCGATGCACCGCCTCGCGCTCGTCCTTCGACGCCGTGACCGGGTCGATCAGCACGCGGCGGCCGTGGAGCTCGACGACGTCCGGCCAGACGCCGAAGCAGTTCCGGAATTGGTGGAGAGACCAGCCGGGCTTGTAGTCGTTCTCGAGGCGTCGGTGCTCGAGCCGGCTCCAGAAGTCGCGACGCTGCTCGAACGTCGACGCGTCCAGGCGGCGCTGCTGGACGAGCTCGAGCTCGCCGGCGACTTCGCGCGGCATCTTCCCGCGGAACTCGTGCCCACACTCAGGGCACGTCTGGATGCCAGCGACCACGACGACGAAACAGGACGGGCAGCTCTTCACCGGGGCAGCGCACGCATCCTTGGGAGTCTTCTCGTCCTCGGTGTCGAGCGTGTACTCGATGCGCTGCGTAACCAGGCCGTGTCGATGGTGGTTGCCGGCGTGGTCGAGAACGATCGCGCCATCCTTCTCGGGGGCGGAGCGCATCACGCGGCCGATCGTCTGCAGGTGCATGCACAGCGACGCCGTCGGCCTGGCGATGATCGCGACCTCGAGGATCGGGAGATCCCATCCCTCGGTTAGCACGGCGCAGTTGCTGACGACGAAGATCTCGCCATTCTCGAGTTGCTTGAGTATCTTGGCGCGCTCCCACGGCGGGAGCTTGCCGTCGATGTGCTCGGCCGGAACGCCATTGGCGCGGAACGCCTGGACGATCGCCCGGCTGTGCTCGACGTTGACGGCGAAGACGACCGTTCGGCGCCACAGCGCGCGCCGGCGCCACGTCGCGACGATGTCTCCCGTGATCTTCGAGTCCGACATCGCGCGGAAGGACTCCTTCGTGGAGTACTCCCCCATGCGCATGCGCACGCCGCTCAGGTCTGGTTGGCTCGGCGCGTAGACGATCGGCTCGACCAGCGTCCCCGTGGCGCAGAGCTCGTCGGGGTACGCCGCGACGGCGATGTGGCCGAAGATGTCTCCGAGCGATCGCCCGTCGAGCCGGAACGGCGTAGCCGTCAAGCCAACCACGGGCGCGCCGCACTCGATCGGCTTCGCGTAGGTGGCGGCCTTCGCGTGATGCGCCTCGTCGATCACGACTAGGTCGACGTCCGGCACCTCGCGGCGGGCGAGCGTCTGCACGCTCGCTACCTGCACGGTCGCCATCGGCATCGTCGGAGCGCCGGCCTGGATCCGCCCGCACCACAGCCCGAAGGACTCGAGGCGTGTCGCGGCCTGCTCGATGAGCTCGCGTCGGTGCGCGAGCCAGAGCGTCCGGCAGCCGAGCTCCTGGACGAGCTTGGCGCCCATCACAGTCTTGCCGCTCCCGGTCGGCGCGACGAGCACCGGGTTGCTCGTGAGATGCGCCTTCGTGTCGTCGATCGCGCGGCGCTGGTAGTCCCGCAGTTGGATCTGCATCGTCTCCTCGATGTGTGGGGCGGCCGTAGATTCCTGCGAACCCGGCAGGGGGATTCGCCCGACCGCCCCTTCTTGCTTTTGGGGATGACTGCTCGACTAGCTACCCACTAGCGCCTCCTCTCCTCGTTGCTCGCTACGATTTCATGTCGGTGAAGGTCAAGATCAGGAGACCCGAGAGCACCCCCAGGAGCACGACCACGACGAGCACCACGACCCACAGCCACAGCGGGCCGGGCAGCACGCTCGAGCACCACGCCCGCGTGAAGGCCATCGCGATCAGCGCGATCAGCGCGGCCAGGCCGAGCGGCACGAGGGCCTTCCACGCGATCGCGATCAGCATCAGCAGCTTCGCCAGCATCTCTGGTCCTCCAAGGTTGGGGCGGAGCGCACGGGGCCAGCGCACCCCGCCCCGGTTTGGCCGGTCGCCCGGCCTTGGAAACTCGTCAGGTGCTTTCCAGCACCGGTCTCATGCTCAACACCGCGAACCCCTCCGGCAGACCGAAGTGGCCGCCAAGCGAGACGTGGGTCACGCGGCGCAAGCACATGCGCCCGGTCACCACGGACGCTCCGTCCCGGTCGGCGACCTCGACCAGCGAGAGCACGTCACCCACCTCGGGCTCCTGCGGCCAATCGCTGATGTCGCGCCACTCGGCCAGCTTCCTAAGGTCGAGCACGGCCTGGAAGACGCTCGCGTGCGTCTTGAGGGCGTAGACTCTCACCGCCCCTCCCTCTGCTCGGCCCGCTGGCGGTCCGTGAGATCCGACTCCTCGAACACGTACGACTCGTCCCAGACCTTGAGGACGATGCCGCAAACGCGGCGATCGGCCGTCGGCTCCCGGAGTTGCTGAATCAGTGTCTCGAGTCGCTTCGCCCACGCTTCGCAGCGGTCCGGGTCGAGTGGCGTCGAGTAGCGCGTTCTCGGCATCAGCCCCGCGCCTCCTGCCCGTTGCCTCGCGGGAGCAGCAGCAGCTTCATCGTCCTGTAGGTGATCTTCGTGACGCGGAAGCGCGAGCCGTGGATCTCGATCTCGTCGCCGACGCTGAAGATGTGCGGCTCGCCGCGGTCCGGGGGCGTGATCTTCTTGTTGAGCTCCCGCAGCTTCTTCTCAAGCTCTTCGACCGAATCTGCACTCTCGAAATGTCCTCGCCCTGTGTCCATCACCCTCTCCCTTCCAACACCGCGCGGCAGAGCGCCGTAGCTGTCTCGACCGGCACGGCGTTGCCGATCTGCTTGATCCGCTCGGCCTTGTTTCCGGCGAATCGGTAGTCACGCGGGAAGCTCATCGCCGCAGCGAGCTCGTGCGGCTGCAGCATCCGAAACCGGATGTCGATCAGGCCGCGCTCGAGCTGCGGCTCGCAGAGGCCGAGCCGGGCCTTGGTCGTGAGCGTCGGGCACGGCCGGTCAACCGACTTTGCGCCGCCGGTGCCGTAGTAGGTGGTCAGGAACGGCTCGACGAGCCCGAACTTCGGCGACGCGGGGATCGTCGGGACCGGCGCGTCCACCGAGTGCGTGCGCGGGCGCTGCCCCTTCCGCTCGCCGTAGCCCGGCACGAGGAACGGCTGCACGAGGCTGATCGCCCCGCTCGTCGCCACGGTGGGCAGTGGAGAGCTCACTGGTCGCGGCGCCCCTCCGCTCTGCTGGGAGAGCACGTAGGGCTCGCACAGCGCGACGTGTGTCCCCTGAGCCGCGATCGTGGGCACGGGCAGGTCAAGCGAGCGCGCACCGCAGTTCTGGCGCAGCGTGACGAGGAAGGGCTCCGCGGCCTTGCCACCGAAGCGCCACAGCCCCTCGGCGATCCTGTCGAGCGTCTTCTGCGCGAGCGGCTTCTTGCGGCCGAAGATCGAAGGGCTCTCGATCGACCAGTCGATGACAGAGCGCGCGGCACGCCAGCGTTCGGTCTCGCCCCACAGCGTCGCCCCGCCGTCCTCGGTGTGGGTCACGGTCGGCCACACCGGGCGTCGGCGGCGACTCGCGAGGATGAACAACCGGCGCCGCGTCGTCGCGTCCCCATAGTCAGCGGCGTTGAGCACGCGGTGCTCGACGTGGTAGCCGAGCGAGCGCAGCGCCTCGATGAACGCGGCGAAGGTCTCGCCCTTCTTCGAGGGCAGCGGCCGCCCATTCGCGCCGAGCGGGCCCCAGCTCCGGAACTCAGGGACGTTCTCGATCAGCACCGAGTCGACGTAGAGCTCCGAGCACCACCGAAGCACCTGCCACGCCGATGCGCGCGACTGGTCGCTGATCGGACGGCCTCCTCTCGCCGAGCTGTGGTGCGTGCACTCGGGCGATGCGACGAGAAGGTGCACGCGCCCGCCCGGCACCGCCTTGCGTGGGTCGATCGTGTCGAGCGACTCGCAGCGGTGCTCAGCGTCGGGGTGGTTGGCCGCGTGGGTCTCGACGGCGAGGTCCCAGTGGTTGACCGCGAGCAGGCGCACGGGGCGCCCCAGGAGCTTGCACGCGAGGCCGAGTCCGGTGCTCGTGCCGCCCGCTCCGCAAAACAAGTCCACTGCCGTGACGGGGGTCATGCGCGACTCCGCGCCAGCGCCTTCGCGCAGCTCTTGCAGTTGTTCGGGTGTCCGTCCGGACCACCGAGCCAGACTTCGAAGCGATCGGCATAGACGAGCCCGCAGAGCGACCACGCACACTCGTCGGCCACGTCGCGGACGTAGTAACGACCGAAGCGGCCGAAGGGAATGGCCGCGCTGCATGAAGGGCAGCGAAGCTCTAGATCGTCGTCACCCTTCACGTGCGATGTCTTGCAGTGCTGCGGCAACACGATCTCGCGATACTCCTCTTGGGCGAGGTCGTAGACTCGACGCTTGCTCATTGCTCAGCGCTCCTCGAAGAAGACATGCCAGACGCAGCCGTGGAGCTGAACAGTGCCCAAGAAACAGCCCGGCTTCCGCGGCACAGGACGGCCCGTGCCGTAGATCCGGAACACCACAGTCCTCAACCCTCGCAGGACCGGGTCAACGAGCGCCCAAACGCAGATTCGCTCGTCCTGGACGTCGACGGAGACCGGTCCGTCACCGAAGGGCATCGTGACCTGCTGCTCGTGGAGCGTTTCGAGTGGGTACTTGTAGATCGTCGGCACTACACACCTCCCAGCGCCGAGACCGGAGGAACCTCCCCGTCCGCGAAGACCAGGGAGCGCACCGGAATTTCGCCTTCCGGGGACTCGTCGAAGGAGTCGTGCTCGAACGTGAATTCGAAGCGCCGGGGGCCTGATTCCGAGTAGTCCACTCCGACGCATCGGGCGTCGTAGGGCAGCCCACGCCGCGTCTCGTAGCGCAACTCGTCGAGGCAACCCGACGCGAGCGCGGCAGCGACGCGCTCGGGCGTCACGAAGACCTGCACCGCCTTACGCATCGCGCGCCTCGCCTTCCTCGATGACAACATCGCCGGAGTCGCCGACGCGCTCGATCCAGATGTCGTAGCCGTGCTGATCGGCGAGCGCAGCGACCTGCTCCATGCTCTGCTCGTCGAGCAGCGCCCCGTCGCGGATCCCGATGAGCTGCAGCTCCGGCTTCTGCGCGATCGCGATCCCGACCGACGCGCGGATCTGCTCCGCCTGCGACGCCTGCTCGAGCGGCATGCCGTTGAGCGTCAGCCCGGTCTCGGTGATCCCGAGGCCATCCACGGGCAGCGCGGCGGCGCGGATCTGCTCGACCAGGCTGTCGTCCATCTTCTCGAGCTTCGTCGTCAAGTCAGCCCGCGTGGTCTCGCACGTCTCGAGCTGCTCCGCGATCTCCCGCCGGCGACGCGCAGACTCGACCTTCTGATTGATCTCGTCGACGCGCCGGAGCTGCTTGTCGACCTCCTCGACCGGCGCCGGCGTCCGCTTCGCGCCGTAGATCATCTTGGCCGTCGCCGCCTTCTGCTGCGCTTCGTCGATCAGCTCCTGCAGCGCCTTGGCCTTCTCCTCGAGCTCCTCCACTCGCAGCTTTGCCGCTTCGTGGGTGCGCTTCGCCTCCTCGTAGGCACGGGCCGCACGTGTGCGCTTGTCACGCTCCGCCATGAGCTCGTCGACGGAGACCGGCTCGGCCGGGGTGTCCGCCTCGGGCTTGGGCATGCCCTCGAGCTGCGCCTTGAGCGAGTTCAACGACCGGCCCTCGAGGGTGCGCTGGTCGAAGAGGCCCTTGCGCTCTCTGGTGTGGGCATCGATGTCGATGCCGCAGAGCCGGGCCACCTCGCGGAGCTGCTCCGCCGGCTTCGTTCGCATGAACGCGATCGGGTCGAGTGCGCGCGTCGCGAAGATGCGATCGAGCGTTCCCTGTACGGCGCCGGTCGCCTTCTTGCCGTCCTTCGTGCGGACGGTGAGCTTCTGCTTCCGGTCGACACCGATCTCTCGCAGCACGGTGAAGTCGCCGAGGTCCAGCTCGATGGACGCCTGCTCCTCGCCGTCGCGGACCGGCTTCTCCGGAATGCCGGCCTTGCCGGCGAGGCCCATCACCACGGCGTCGAGGACGGTGCTTTTCCCCTGGCCGTTCTGGCCGCCGATGACAGTTACGCCCTCGTTTGGGCGAATCGTGACGGCTTTGAGGCATTTCACGTTGTTGGCCGTCAGTTTCAGAATCCGCATGGTCAGTTCCTCGCGCGCAAGCGCTGAAGCGCTATGTGCGTGTAGTGACCGAACGTGCCCGCCGCGGTTGCGATGGCGAGGCCCGCCGCTCCCTTGACGAACCCGGGCAGCGATTCGCAGGCCGGCACCGCAAGGACAGCAACGCCGGCGAGGCCCAGGGCTCCCGTCACGCACAAGGCGATCAGGGCGCGTACGATCGCGATCTGTACTCGGATAGGCATCGTGTCCCCCCTACTGGTCTGCTCGGCGAGGGCCGGTCGTGCAGCGCATCGGCGGCTCACCGTGGTCGTAGCGCGTGTAGATCGGCTTCATCGGCGTACAGATCCACACCGGGAAGTCGTCCACGCCGTAGCGCTCCATGTAGGGGTGCGCCTGGCGCTCGCAACGCTCGAGCTCGAACCCGCGAGGCCGAGCCTGGCGCTGCTTGAGAGCTACGAGATCTTTGCCGCGGCGCATCGCTCCTCCCTCGTTTCGACACACTCCGGACACGAGAGCGAGCCGTCGCCGTACGTGGCGGGCCGCCCGTCAGCCTCGACGTTTCGAACTCGGTTGCACTCGGTACAGCGATAGGTGTGGTCGTCGATCCAGGCGGAGGTCCGCGGCCTCAGCCACACCGGCTTGGGAGCTGGCTCCGTCGCCGCGGAGCGGACCATGTGAAGACACCGAAGAGCGTCCTTCGCCAACTTGACCAACACGCGCCGCCTGTCCGGGAGCGTCGACCGTCGCGCGGCCAGCGCTCTCCAGTACGCGACGTCTTCGAGCTGACTCGCGGCGAAAGCCGACCACTCGCGGAACAGCGGGATCGGGTGTCCGAGCTCCGTCGCCGCACACCGCGGTGCGTACGTCGGGTGCACGCCCTTGGCGCGGTGGCGGAGGTACGCCTCTCTGAAGCGCCGCCGGATCACGAGAGATCCATCCGCTCGACGAGCGTCGCGCAGAAGGTATCCATCTCGTCGTGAGTGACGTCCTGCGGGCCCTTCTTGCCGAGCTCTTTGAGCAGCGTCGCGAGGGTCGTCTTCGCGTGGAGCTTCACGTCGTCGTCGATTTCGGCCTTGCCGCACGCCTGGCGTGCGGCCTCGAGGGCGAGATTCAGGATCTTCTCTCGACGCGCGATCTCGTCCGGTGTGAAGCGAGACTTCGGCGGCGTGGCCGCAGGCTCCTGCGGCGGCGCGTTGTTGCCGCTTGCGGGGGGCGGCTCCGTCGGCGGCGGATCGGACGGCGGCGGCGTCTTGTCGCCGTAATTGGGCAGGTCTTCGATGTCCTGCGTGAAGATCGCCGAGGCTCCAGTCGTCGTGAGGATCCCGTCGACGTGGGCGCGCTTCTTCGCCATCTTGAGAACGGTGTTCTTCGTGTCGGCGATATCCGGGTTGGGCGCGCGGCCGACCTTCTGTGCCTCGATTTGCGGGTCGTTGAGGGGGAAAGTGGCGCCGCAACCGCCCTTCGCGGCCCAGCAATACCACTCCGGATCGCGCTTGCTTTCCCGGAGTGGCCCGCCGCACTTCAAGCACGTCTTCTTCGTGTTGCGCCAGCGGTACTTGCTTTCCATCGTGGTGCAGCTTCCGACTCCTTCGCCGACGAGCTGCTCCCCATTGATCGTGTAGATGCGGGATTTGACGCGACAGTCGAGATGTCCTTCGGGAAGCTCGACCCACTCGACGTCGAATCGCGCTGCGAGTTGGAAGGTGACGCCCAGGACCTCGGCACCCGGCTTCAGCAGAGTGGGCTTGTCGCCACAACCGTCGATCTTGCCGTAGTGGACCTTCTCCTTCATGACGGTCTGCATCACTTCCTGGATCTTGGCCAGGCGAGCGGTGACGACCTCGACACTCAGCGCCTCGAATGGCGCGAGTGGCACTGCGACAGCCAGCGACTTGTCCGCTGTCTTGACCACCGATAGATCAGCGCTCATACTGCCCTCCGTTCGTCAGACTGCTTTGTCAGTCCGCCCGGCGTTGCAGCGCCGGGCATTTCTTCGCTCACTCGTTCCGCGACAATCTGCTGCGCCCACAGCGGCGCAACGGCGTCGAGGAACGCATCCGCCTGCGCGTCGGTGAGCGGCTCTGCCGTCACCTCGACTCGCGGGCGCTTCTTCACGCTGCCTCCAGCGGCAGCTCGGGCTGAGCGAAGTGCGAGACCAGCGCGCGCCGCAGCGGCCAATCCAGGGCCGCGAGCGCGTCGAGCTGGTGTGCGGGGAATCGGTCGGGGCTGACCTTCCACCGCGAGACGGTGCTCTTGTGGACGTTGCCGAGCGCTGCGCCGAGGGCATCGCCCCCCAGCGCGTCCTGCTGACGCTCGAGAGCGGCCACGATCTCCTTCGAGATGTTCACGGCGCACTCCTCCTTTCCGTGCCTCCTTTCGACCAGCGGGAAACCCTTTCCCCTGGCGGTAAACCGCCCGTGGGCGGACCGTGGATGCATGACGGCGATCACGCTGCACGCTCGAAGAAGAAGACGACCGATCGGCCAGTCGCCGCAGCGATCCTCGCGAGCGTGTCGGCCTTCGGCGTTGACTCGCCGCGCTCCCAGGCGGCAACCGTTCGGCCAACCACCCCGATCAGTGCCGCGAAGCGCTCCTGGCTCATCGAGCCCCGAGCCTCCTTCAGGCGTGCCGGCGAGAATTTCTCCCGGTGCGTGCATTCCTGCATCGTGCCTCCTTACGCGAGCAAATCTACACGGGAGGGAGAATTCTTGCAAGAGATTTTTTGCATGGGGTCGCGTACTATCTCGGGCATGGGCGCTATGGACGACGCGGGGACGACACCGGCCGAGAGACTGAGTTGGGCGCTGGATCGCGCGAAGGATGGCGGCACTTCGCACGCCGAAGTCGCGCGCCAATCCGGCACGGACCCCGCTCACATCAGGCGAATGCGCGACGGGCGGAACCCGATCAGCGCCGACAAAGCCGAGGCCCTCGGTCGAGTGCTCGGCGTGCCGCCGTGGTGGCTCATGTGTTGGGAAGGGCCGGAGGACGCACCGGCTCCTGAGATATCAGTATCGCCAGACGTCAGACGCTACGGGGAGTGGATGAGGGGGCAGCCAGAGCACGTTCGCGAGCTGCTCATTCTCCTCGGCGAGACGTTGGCTGTTCCGTCGGCTCAGCGGAAGCTGAAAGACCTGTTAGCCCACAGGGCTCTAGGCACCGCTCAAACCGAGGACAACGCTCACAAACCCAAAGCGAAGGCCAAGCCAGCCCAGAGGCATGGCCGTCGTCTTGGGACGAAGAGCTAGCAGACGCGGAGGATCGGATCGGGACGACACTCATGCTGTGACTACCCCCTATTTCGAGGTTACCGCAGAGAACGAGTGCCGTCTCCCACGGGGTGCAGTTGCCGGTGCAAATACTGACCGGCCGATTGCCAGGGGGTCGAAGGCTTGCTTTTCTCTACGTACGTTCGTCGATGTCGAGAGCGACTCGGCATCAGCCTCCGCGTTGCTGCGCGGAGGGCGAGCAGTCCAAGCGCGCGGCTTCAGCACACGTTTATCTCGAACCTCGAGACCGGGCGGATGCCAGGCACGGCGCGGAAGCTCCTCGCTGCGCTCCGCGCGATCGGCGTCGACCCTGCAGTCGCGTTCGAGCTAGCTTCGATCGACGATGCGCTCGTCGAAGTACCAGACTTGCCGTCTGGAATTCCCGATGTCGTTGCCCTCATCAGGATGCACGCGGATCGGTGCGAGTACTCTCGTGCGCTGTCCGTCGGGATCGGCGCGCTGGCCGCCCATCACGTGGGGGGCGTGCCCGATACTTCCGCGGCTCCAATCTTCCTCGCGCTCTCGATAGTGGAGCGACGCCGGGGGGGCATGGGCGCTGCGACCCACTTCGCCGCCCGGGCACTTGCGACAGCCAACCCGTCCTCACGCGTCGCCGAGCTCGCGCGCGTCGAGTACTCCCTGTGCCACACGGAGCGAGGGCTCCCGACGGAAGGACTCGCGATCGCCGAGGCCATCAAGGACGACGGCCCCCAGGACATCGTCGCGATGCGCGCCGCGTCGATCGCGACGGCCCACCTCGAGCTCGAGAACTACGCCGACGCTTACGAGTGGTATCGGCGAGCGAGCGAGGGAGGGCACGCCGGCGCGGATGGCGACGCGCGGAGCTTCGCAGGCGCGGCCGAGGCCGCAGCACGGGCAGGACGTCCACGGGCGGCGATGGCAGAGATCCGTCGCGCTGAGCGCGCTGCGCTGCAAGCGTCGCAGCCGTCGACGGAGATGCTCGTGCGTTTCAACGCCGGCACTGCCTTCGCCGCGCTGGGTCACCGCAACCGCGCGGAGACGTGCTACCGCCAGACGCTTGAAATCGCGGAGCGAGTTGGTGACGAGCGCAAGGCCCTCGCGTGCAGGGCTCGCCTCGCAGATCTCGCGGTTCGCAAAGGCGACTTTTCGGGAGCGCGCCGCGAATCTAGAATCGCTCGAGGGCTGCAGCGACGCGTGGCACCCGATGGCCACGACGCGCGCCTACTCCTGGCGGTCGCTCGGCAGCTCGAGGAGATCCCAGAATGCAACGCTGGTTCGTAGCAGTACTCGTCGCAGGGTTGGCTGCGACGACGGTCCTCGCGTGTGGCGCTCACCAGGATGTCAACCCGAACACGGGGCTGACGGAGCGCGTCTGGCAAGCGCACGACGGCGCCGACTACGAGGTCTACTGGAACGTCCGGACCAACGGTCAGTGGGGAACGCCGGTCCGGCTCTCGGACAACACGATCGACGACACGTGCCCCCGCCTCGCGTTCGACAGCGAAGGGACGCGGGTCGTCTGGAAAGCAGGCGAGTCGACGCCGACGGTCGTCCACCGAGGCCGCGACTACACCCACGGATGGCAATCGTCGTCGACGACCGTGAGCTCCGGCACGCGCAGTGCGACCGTGCCTTGGGTATCGGTCCACGGCGGCGAGACGTGGGTGGCATGGCTCGAGGTCGACTCGTCCGGCACCTACATCATGGCCGGGGGCAGCAACGGGCCCGAGCCGTGGCCGTTCGGCTTCTCCGTCTACTCGATCGGCACGACGAGCTTCTCGGGTGCCGTCTCGGTCGAACTCCACAGCGACGCCGGGCATATGTGGGTCGTCTGGATCGACTCGACGACGCAGCTCGGATACTCCGAGTTCAACGGCACGTCGTGGGGCGGGGTGCAGTTCGAGACCTACGCCGGCGCAACGGATCTGCCGGCCGCGCGAGAACGCGTCCGGCTCGACGTGACGCAGTAAACGACGAGGGGCGGGGGAGACCCCGCCCCTTTCTCGAGGGATCGATGACGGACACACAACGAGGCAGTCTCATCCTGGTAGTGATCGCGATCGGTGCGCTGACGCTTCTTTTCTGGCCGTCTGGAGACTCGAGCGAAGCGTCGGAGCAAACACTCGCCGCGCGGATATCGAGAAGCGGTGCCGAACTGCAGATTCTCAACGAAAACGGCTACGCCTGGGACTCCTGCCGCGTGAAGATCAACGGGACGTTCGACCGCGGGATAGGCGGCGTCGGCTCGCGAGAGACGGTCTCGCTCCCCCTCTCCTCCTTCTCGGCGAGCGACGGCGCGCGGCTCCCTGCGGCGCATCGCGTCCGCGACGTCACGCTCGTCTGCGAGACTTCGCACGGAACGCTTGCGCTTGCCCGGCGCGCGGACTGATGGCCCTTCGCTGCGCGATCTACGCTCGCGTGTCCTCGGAGCTCCAGGACACTGAGAACTCGATCGACCGCCAGCTCGACGCCTGCCGCGCGTGGGCGCAGGCCAACCACGGGCGCGTCGGGAAGGGGCACGTCTACATCGACGAGGCTATCTCCGGCGCGACGATGATCGCGCGGCCCGCGCTGCAGCAGCTCCTCGACGTTCTGCGTGCACGGAGCGCCCCGCCGTGGGACGCGGTGCTGCTCGATGACGAGAGCCGCATCGACCGCGGCGGGCACCTGGCGGAGATCGTCAGGACGTTCGCTGGGCGCGGCGTGAAACTCGTCGCCGTCGACAGCGGTCGAGATCTCACGGCCGACAGCGAGAAGCTGCTCGTCCACGTCAAGGCCGGGATCGCCGAGCACTACCTCGACGAGCTCTCCCGGCGCACACGGTCCGGCCTGGCGCAGAAGGCCATCAAGGGCCTGCACACCGGCGGCCGAGTCTACGGCTACGACCTCGAGGCCGAGTGGCCGGAGGGACTCCCGCCCGAGAAGCGGACGAGCGAGACGAGGACGGGGACGCGCGCTGAGATCAACGAGGAGCAGGCCGCGGTCGTCGTCGAGCTCTTCGAGGGATACGCCGAAGGGGCCGGATATCGCGAGCTCGCGGTAGGGCTCAACAAGCGCGGCGTCCCGTCAGCGCGCGGAGGCACCTGGGACGCGACAGCGATCCGCGCGATGCTCGCCAACCCGAAGTACGCCGGTGATTGGACTTGGAACACGCACCACTGGCGGAAGAAGCCCGAGTCCCTTCTCACCGATCAGGAGCGCGAGCGTATCCGGCGCACCGGCCGGTATCCGCGGCAGCGAATCCCGCGCCCGCAGAGCGAGTGGGTAGAGATCAAGCGCCCGGACCTGGCGATCGTCCCGCAGGGCCTCTGGGACGCGGTCACCGAGCGGCGCGCGGCAACCGCCAAGGCCCACAAGAGCGGAGGCCGGCGCCCGGTACGCTCTCCTCTCGCCGGCCTGCTCTGGTGTCGGTGCGGGGGCGCGATCGTTCGCGGCGCGGGCAACGGGCGGGGCGATCGACGACTCCTCTGCTCGTTCCACAGGCGGCGCGGTGAGCCCGTCTGCGACAACGGCCGGACGATGGCAGAGGGTGTCGTCCTCGACGCGGTCGTGGGCTACCTCGAGCGCGAGATCCTCGATCCCTCCCGTGTGCGAGCCGCAGCCGATGCCGTCACGCGACAGCTCAACCAGGCCGCCGAGAAAGCGAAGGACCACGCAGCAATCGAGGAGCTCCGCCAGAAGATCGACGACCTATCGAGGCAGATCTCCCGGCTCGTGGAGGCGGTGGCCCAGGGCGTCGACATCGCAGAGCTCCATGACGGCCTCACGGCGAAGCGAGACGACCGGGAGCGTCTGCAGCAACAGCTCGACGAGTTGCTCTTGCCCGCGCGGGTTGGTTCGTGGGAGCCAGTGTCCGACGAGGAGATCCAGCGCCGCGTGTCGAGCTTGCGGAGCGATCTGGCCGGCGGAGAGGAGAAGGCGCGCGCTGCGCTGCGCCGCGTACTCACCCGCGTCGAAGTCGAGCCGCTCGAGGGCGACTGGTCGCAGGGATGGGCGCTAACGATAAAAGCGCGACCGTGGAACCTGGCCGCGCTGTCTCCTTTGCGTGGTAGCGGGGGGGGGATTTGAACCCCCGACCTTTGGGTTATGAGCCCAANNGCTACCGGACTGCTCCACCCCGCGTCACTGTTTGACTGTCGCGCGATCCGGTGTCGCGCCGACCGGGATACTAGCCGTGAGGGGTGGGGCTGTCAACAGAGCGGCTGTTCTTTTGTGACTTTCGCGAAAGCCGGTGCTGAGAGGCTAGTTAGGGGCGGTCTCGGCGGGGGCAGGGGGCGAGTTGGTCGCGGTGAGCGGGGCGTCCCAGAGGGTGTCGAATCGGGCGCGGTGGCGTTTGGGCGGGAACGGGCCGATCGTTTGGCTTCGCCTCGCCTTCTCCCCGAGGCTCGTGGACGCCGTGGTCGCTTTCAGCCGGACGCTGACGGTGCTCCCTGCTCCCGCTCATCTCAGCCGCGGGGCGCTCCACGTCGCCGCGCGGAGCGGCGGTGCGCTCGCTCGCGGTGTAGTGCTGCTGCGCGGCACGCGTTGGCGTTGCGCGTGCTGTGCCGGATCAACCGGTCGGCTTGCGAGTAGTACTGCGGTCCGCGCTCGCGGTAGGCGCGCTACTTGAGCCAGGACACGAGGCGGCGTCCTCGCTGCCGGTGGATGCTATGCGTTGGGTAAGTGATGATCCCGACGATGACGTTCAGGGTAAGTCGAGCCAGTGTCTCGCAGTTTAGGCTGGACTTGGATCTGTTTAGTCTGACCGGTCGAATGTGGTTGCGGGAGAGAGTACAGCCTGGAGTGTGCGCGGCAGCAAGCCGGACTAACTGAATAAGCCGTCTAAGAGCTGCCCAGGACGCTCGAATCCAACCCCCCAACAAGCCCAAAAGCGCCGTAACATAGCGTGACGCGCCCTTCGAAAGGGCGGAGAGAATCAGGCCGTGCACTAGGCTGTGTAGGGTGCGGGCCCTTTCCTTGGCAACGAAACAAGTCGGGAAACGAGTGTTAGCGAGGGGGAGCGGTGGAAGTTAACGACGTCTTCGGTGCAGTCCCGTCTAGCATTTGGCAATTCATGTGCGAGAACGGTCAGGGGTTCTACGTTCCGGCGTACCAGCGGCAGTACTCTTGGGATCGACAGAATGTTACGCGGTTACTTGAGGACACAGTCCACGGACTTGGCATGCTGGTAAATCACCAGGAGTCCATGACTTTTCTTGGAACGATAATCGCTATTCATGACACCGAGTATACGACGGTGACCCCGCTTGATCGGCAGAACGTTCTTGCCAAGGTAATGACGATAATCGATGGCCAGCAGCGCCTGACCACTCTTTTGCTGCTCAACGTGGCGCTTCACGAACAGATCCGCCGGAGGGCTTCCAGGTTCAGAGGACGGGAAGAAGAAAGCTCTGTTTGGTTGGTGGAAGAAGCTGCCAAAGTTGGAGTTCGTCTCGCCAAGACTTATGAAGAAGACACGAGTTGGGGAGATGATGTCTATCGTTACTATCCACGCATGATTCGAGCCTATGTGGACTCCTGGAGCCGAAAGGAGAAGAAAGCAAGTTACCAGTCACCGATTGCCTCGTTCTTGCATCAATACGGACGTTGGTCCAGGGGAGGGACGGGGCGTTTTCGTTACAGCCCTCCGGACGGCGAAGGGACCGACACGATGCACAAATTCCTGCAGAAGATGTTTCGGGTCGTGCAGGATGTGCTTAAAGACTGTAGCGAGGGAGGAGCCGGTGGACTGGAGATGCCCACGCTTGCGGACGTCGCTGGGAAGACACATGTTCAGACGGTGCTACTGAACGCGGAGTTCGCCGAAGACGTGAGGTCGAGACTGGTATCCGATTGCGACGAAGACCGGCCTTTTCAGGAGCTGGCGAGGCTGATTCTACTCGCGAACTTCGTGCTGAATCGTATCGCCATAACGGTCGTCACCGCTCGAAACGAAGACTTCGCCTTTGATCTCTTCGAATCTCTCAACACAACAGGCGAGCCTCTGACGGCATTCGAAACTTTCAGACCAAGAGTGATCGACGCAGAAGGTCTGGCGGAGTACCAGGCGACACCATCTCGGGAAGCGATGGCAATCGTCGAGGCCTACCTCGAGGAGTTCTCCAAGTCGAAGAAGCAGAAAGCAACGAGCGAGCTGTTGGTGGCTTTCGGGTTGAGTGAAGAGGGCAAGAAGCTCTCGAAACGGCTGAGTGAGCAACGGAGGTTTCTCCGCGACTCGTACGATGGATTGCAGGGGCAAGAGGAGAAGCGGGCGTTTGTGTGGCACCTCGCCCACTGTGCGCATTTCATCTCGGGGGTGTGGAGCAGAGACTCGGAAACACCGTCGCTCAGCGGTGCGAGCGATGCGCTCGACGGGGTGACGCTACTTTGTCTCGACGTCCTGCGGCGTTCGAACCACTCCATCGTGATCGCGCCCCTAGCCAGGTTCTACTCTCGTGTGCGGACGGCAAGTTCAGAGGAACGGGCGCGTGCGGTGCGGGAGCTTGGGGGGGCAATCAGAGCGGTAACCGCTTTCTCAGTGCTCTGGCGGTTTGCGCACACAGGTACGGCGGGGATCGACTCTGTTTATCGAGACCTAATGCGGAAGGGTTCCCGAGAGGTAGGCATGAGAGCCCTTGCGCGAAACGGGAAACGTGAGGGGGAGCTGGATCTGGAGCGTCTGAGATTGGCTTTACAGCATGCTTTGAGTGCACAAGGGATCGGAAGCCGCGAGAGGTGGGTGAAGATCGCAGCTGACAAAGCCGCCTATGGGAACCAACTGTCGATGACTCGGTTGGTTCTTCTGGCGGCAGCGAATGATACCGTCGTCGACCGTGAACACCCGGGGCTGGTCATGCGAGCGAAGAAAGGCGTTTTACCGTTGCTGGACTACGACAAATGGCGCGACGAGTCCGTATCTACGATCGAGCATATTGCCCCAAAGTCGAACAGTCCCGGATGGGCAGACTCGATCTATAACGAAGAGGTGACAGTCGACCGACTCGGCAACCTGACGCTGCTGCCAAGGGTTGAGAACTCGGCGGTGGGGAATCAAAGCTGGAAGAAGAAGCGGCTGCTTTACGAGGTGCTTTCCGCCCCCACCGTTGACGAGCATTCTGCTCGCTTGGCGGCTGCGAAGATGGAAGGAATCGACGTTTCAGAGAATACTGAAGCCATTGTGCAGAAGGCACAGTACCTTCCGCTCGTGTCAGCCGTATGTAGAGTCAAGGGCGAGTGGAGCACGCTGCTGATAGACAAACGGTCGCGGAGGATTGCGGAACTTGCCTGGGACGAGCTTTGGAAGTGGTTGGAGTGCGGGAAGTGAGTTCTCATCATGGCGAAAGGGAGCCTCGTCCCGTCGCTGTCTGCGAATGGCTTCCCGCGCGAGTGCCGCGAGATGGGTGTCGCATTGGCAGTATCCATCTGGTCTGCCTTGGCTATGCCCAGGGAAGTGCGTGGATCGGGCAATCGCGGGAGGTGCTCAAGCTGTGCGTAGGGCGTTGTTTCTCACTGAGATTGATGCATAATCATATAGCGGCGAGTGCTAGGGGGGGCGTTGGTACCGTTTAGTCGGGTTCTCAGTCGGGCTGACAGTGAACTGCTTTCGGAACTCTTGGGACGATCCACGGTCGAGCTGGTCGTCGCTATGGATGACCGAACGGCACGGCCAGGTCGTCTTCGCGAACTTCTCTTGGAAGTGCGCTCGCCCGATCAGATTCTAGGAGATGCCGGCGACCGCAGCAGAATCACCGACTTACTCAGTCGGACAGAAGCTGTCGGTCTTGCGGCTAGCCTTGGCCTTCCGGATTGTCCTGATCCATGGGGCCAGCTTCGGCAGCAACGGTTCTCGAAGTCAAGACTATCGATTCTCCGGGCTTTTTTTGGGCTGCCCACGCCGGAGGAGGCGCCTGCAAGAGACTCGACCGGACGTTTCACAGTCGAATGTGAGTACGGCCTCTTCGATCACCAGCGGGATGCACTTCGCAGGGTCGAGGCGGTTTACGGCAGCGGCGCGCGTCGCGCGGTGCTTCATATGCCCACGGGGGCCGGAAAAACGCGCACCGCGATGAGCTTCGTCGTGGACCACCTGCGTGCTGTGGAAGAGACCGTTGTCTTCTGGCTGGCAAACTCTGAAGAGCTATGCTCGCAGGCCGCCGATGAGTTTCGGCGGGCGTGGAGGCATCTCGGGAACCGACCTGCGGGTCTCTACTGCATGTGGGGGGAGCGGGAAGTTACACCTGATCAGCTTGAAGACGGATTAGTCGTCGCCAGTCTTGCGAAGGTCTACCGAAGGCAGTTGCGGGACGGGAACTGGACCGCGTTCGCCGGCGATCGGACGGCGTTGGTCGTGATGGATGAAGCTCATCAGGCGATAGCGGCGACGTACAAGTTTGTACTTAGAGCGTTGCTTGCGAGGAACCGAGGTACGAAGCTCCTTGGGCTTACAGCGACGCCAGGTAGGACCTGGAACGATCCCGAGAAGGATGCAGAGCTTGCCCAGTTCTTCCACGGGAACAAAGTCTCATTAGAGGTTCCTGGTTATGGCAATCCCGTCGAATATCTTGTAAGCACCGGCTATCTCGCGCAAGCTAACTACGTTTCGCTTGTGTACGAGTCCGAAGAACTTTCGCCGAGAGACTTGGCAGCGCTTGCGGCCAATCTGGACATTCCTGCGGAAATTCTTAATCGTTTGGCAGAAGACCAAAGGCGAAGTGTTCTGATCGTGCGGCGAGTCGAGGAGCTCGCGTTGCGACACAAGCGGATCTTGGTTTTCGCTACGACCGTGGATCACGCAGAGCGGGTCGCGCTCGTGCTTCGAGTCCGAGGCGTGAGCGCGCGCTGTATCACTGCAAGGACGTCGGCACGAGATAGAGATTCTGCGGTCAGGTGGTATCAAGGAGAGGCTAGTGAGACCAGGGTGCTCACGAACTATGGCGTTCTTACAACTGGTTTCGATGCGCCGTGCACTAGCGCTGCCCTAGTTGCGCGGCCGACGAAGTCTCTGGTTCTCTACAGTCAAATGGTCGGGCGAGCGCTTCGTGGTCCTCTCGCCGGAGGGAACGAGGAGGCCGAGATCGTCACGGTGGTCGATACAAGCCTCCCGGGATTCTCCGATATGGCCCAGGCGTTCCGAAACTGGGAGGATGTCTGGTGACTCAGACAGCGTTAGATTTCGAAGTCATGCCGCCGCGTCTTGCGGTTCGCGCGATGCGGGACAGTGGGTACAAGAACGCCGCATACGCTATTGCAGAGCTAGTCGACAACGCAGTCCAGGCGGAGTCCGCTCTTGTGGAAATCCTCTGCGAGGAGCGAGAGGAGTTCGTTCGAGAGAGGCGGCGGCAGAGGGTTAGTCGCATCGCCGTTGTCGACGACGGGTGTGGCATGGATAGAGCCACTCTTAGGGCGGCACTTCAGTTCGGGAACGGCTCGAGGCTAGAGGACCGCTCTGGAATCGGCCGCTTCGGCATGGGGCTACCCAATTCCTCTCTCTCTCAAGCGATGCGCGTCGAAGTCTACTCATGGCAAGACGGCGTGGGCAAGGCACACTACAGCTACCTTGATGTCGAGGAGATTGAGACAGGTAAGATGCGCGCGGTCCCGGAGCCTAGGGCTTGTGCAGTCCCTTCGGAGTGGATAGAAGTCAGCGAGTCCATGAGAGGGAGCCGGTCGGGGACCCTGGTTGTGTGGAGCAGGCTCGACCGCTGTGATTGGCGGACTGCCCGAGCGATCTTCCGCAACTCCGAGTACACCATCGGCCGAGTCTATCGGCGAATGCTGGTAGATAGCCAGATGCGGATTCGGATGGCGTCGTTTCTAGAAGATTCTTACGAGATCCAGTACGACGAGAGCGTGCTTCCCAACGATCCGCTCTACTTGACGGAGGGCAGTTCATGTCCTGAGCCCTGGGACAGTAGAGGGATGTTCGAGGAGTTTGGCGAACCATCTGTATTCCGTTGGCGAGATGATTCCGGAACAACTCATTCGGTCAGGGTCCGGTGCGCTATAGCGAAGCGGGAGGCGCGTACTCGCGACCAAGCTGGCGCGTTACCGCATGGGAAGCATGCACACCACAACATTGGCGTGTCAGTCGTCCGTGCCGCACGAGAACTCGAGCTGCAGGTCGAATGGTGTATCGGATACGATCCGCGAGAGCGCTGGTGGGGTATTGAAGTCGAGTTCCCACCAGGCATGGATGAGGTATTCGGCGTCACCAACAACAAGCAGAACGCTACCGCCTTGGCGGAGTTCGCGAAACTGGATGTCGCACAGATAGCAGAGCGAGAGGGATACAAGTCCGAACAGGAGTTGCGAGCGGCTTGGGACGAAGATAATGACCCGCGGCTTGTGCTTGTCGACGTGAAGAACGCTATCGAGTCGAATCTCCGGACCATACGCGGGACGATCAAAGCGCAGCGGATGCCATCAAGTAAGAGAAGACGTCACGATCCAGAGTCTCCAGAGAATGTCGGTACGAAAGCAATCGCGCGTCGCAGAGAGGATGGGTATGAGGGCGAGAGCGACCGTCAACCGCTTCTTCCCGCGTCCGTGCGGACGCAGCAAATACGAGATGGTCTGATCGAGTCTGGCCTTGAGGAAGGGGAGGCGAGCGCAAGGGCGAAGAGCATCGTCGATGATGGTCGGAAGTACGAGTTTCACCGTACCGATCTCCAGAGTCCTGAGTTCTTCTCGGTGAGGAGGAAGGGGGGGGCTTTACTTGTGCTGCTAAACACGGGGCACCCCGCCTACGACAAGTTGGTGACGTTTCTCGAGGATGACTTGGAGCGCGTAGATGTGGACGAGCTGCGTGCGCGACTCCAGAGGTCCTACGATGGACTCAAGCTATTGCTAGAGGCGTGGGCTCGGTACGAGGATGAGCTGTCTGACGGACCCAGACGTGAGAAAGCGCAGGAGGCACGAGTCGATTGGGGGATTATCGCCCGGGAGTTCTTTCGGGAGGATTAGTGAGGATGGGCGACGCTCAGTTATCTTGCAGTCGCAGTGAGCGAGGTCGGTTGTTGGCTAAGGCGCGGGCTGCGCTTGGACGGTGCGACAGGCGGGAGATGCAGGAACTGCTTGAACTCTTGCCGCAGGACTCTAGGAAGATGCAGGCGGCAAGGAGAAGGCTGGTTCAACGCTTGGCGGACACTGCGAATCCTATCGTCGAGCCCGCGGTAGAGTCCAATACTAAACCCCACGAGAAGGAGTCCGAATACGCCGGCCGGGCAAGCGAAGGATATGGTCTGCCGTCCTTCGAGATTAGTCTCGCTGACTCTGACTTTCCTCTCCTCGCGGCGCGCCGTTTTGGCACGACGGTCGAGATCTGTGTCTGCCGAAGGCACCCATTGGTTCGAGAGGAATGTACTGGTGCGAAGGCGGATGAGCTTTGCGAGGCGAGCAGGGTCGTCTTGGCTGCCTGGGCCGTTCTTGAGATGGAGGCGGGTACCCAGGAGCGTCGGGATCGCATCGAAGAGACTAGGATTGAGTTTGAACGAGTATTGGCTCGCGTTGCTGGGAGGTGACGTGCACTCAGACATCGGATCCCGGCTGCTCGAAGCTCTGCGCAGTGCAAGACGAGTGGTTGTGATTGCGGCACCGTTCGTCAAGCTCGGGGCGCTTAACCTCCTGCTATCCGCGGTCTGCTCGAGGGTAGCGGTTGAGGTTTTTACCCGGTGGTCGCCGATGGAGGTCGCGGCAGGGGTGTCCGACCTTGCGGTTCGTGACCTCGTCCTGGGGCGTGCTTGCTCCGATTTCGCGCTTGTTCCCAACCTTCATGCTAAGTATTACAGAGTTGACGGGAGTGTACTGACGGGTTCGGCCAACGTGACAGGCGCTGCGTTGGGTTGGAGCGACAATCCCAACCTGGAGATTCTCC
>NPIF01001324.1_pt1 | contig 41431 bp, 58 predicted proteins | sample 8637461 | NCBI WGS metagenome assembly NPIF01 (sample SAMN07420641, study PRJNA396082) | bioreactor metagenome | isolation source: sample BR12 brine-fed electro-methanogenic bioreactor BR | place: Japan: Kochi | collected 2016-12-09
GAGCTCGCTGAAATCTTTGGCGTGTCTGAAAGAACCTTCACCGAGTATCAGAAAGACCCTTCCTTCCCGATAGCCAAGGCCGGTGGCCGTGGCCAGGCGAATGAGTACGACACGCAAGACGTTCACGAGTGGCTGATGGAGCGGGCGGTTAACGGTGCCCGCCGTGAGTCTGCCCGTGAGCGGTTGGAACGCATCAAAGGGGACCGTGAAGAACTGGCCCTGGCGAAAGATCTTGAAGAACTGGTGCCGGCGGTACTGGTAGGGGCTCGATTGGAATCCGTGGCGTTGTCGATCCGCAGTGAACTGCTGACCGGCAACCCGAAACTCAAGACAGAGATCGACACGCTGTACGACATCGATCTCGATATCGAGCTACTGAATGAGCATTCTCGATCCGTCCTCCGACAACTGGCAGCGCTTGGCGGCGAATCTGGACGCGGTGATCGCCCAGGGCCTGGCCAAGTTCGAGCCGCCGGAGAAGATCAGCTCAGCTGATTGGGCAAACCGGCACCGGTATCTGGCGCAAGAAAGTAGCCCTATGCCTGGCAAATACTCCACGGATCTTACCCCGTGGGTGCCGGGCATGCTGGATGCCCTGGATGAGACGGCGGTGAAGAAGGTGGTTTGCCGCAAGTCTGCCCAGGTAGCCTGGACGGACGGCGTGTGGAACAACTACTTGGGCCGGCGGATTCATAACGATCCGTGCCCGATTGTGCTGTTGTTCCCCAAAGACAAAACGATCCGGAAGTACCTGGATCAGAAGTTCGTGCCGATGGTAGAGGCCACGCCGGTGCTGACACCGCTGGTGGATGTGTCGACTTCACGCAGCTCCGGCAACCGGACGGACTTCAAGAAATTCTCCGGTGGCTTTTTGGCCCTGGTGGCTTCCAACGCGCCGGACAACGTGAAGTCTCTTTCTGCCCCAGTGGTCTGTGTTGAAGAGCCGGACGACTGTAACACCAACGTGAAGGGGCAGGGTGACTCGATCAACCTGCTGGAAGAGCGCGCCAAAACCTACGAATACCGAAAAGTCATCTTCGGTGGCACGCCCACGGTTAAGGGACTTTCCCGGGTTGATGAGGCGTTCCAAGCCAGTGATCAGCGCATGTTCATGGTGCCTTGTCATCACTGCGGTGAGGAGCACGTGCTCAGCTGGGACAACGTGGACTGGAAACGGGATGCGCCGGTACCGGATGAGATCCTTGGCAAGTCTCAGCCAGAAACGGCGGTTTACGTATGCCCGCATTGTGGTGTGCTCTGGCGTGATGTCGACAAGAACCGCAACGTGCGCAAGGGCTACTGGAAAGCTCACAAGCCGTTTCGCGGTGTGGCCGGCTTCTACATCAACGAACTCTATAGCCCATTCCCCGGTTCAAAGCTGGCGCTCCTGGTTGAGAAATACCTGAAGGCTGAGCACCACCTGAACCAGGGTGACGACAGCTACATGATCGGCTTCGTCAACAACACCCTTGGGCTGTCTTACGAATACCGCACCGATGCACCGGACACCGACACCCTGCGGGATCGGGCAGAGGATTACCAGGAACTGACGGTACCGGCCGGTGGATTGGTGCTAACGGTTGGCGTGGATGTTCAGCACGACCGCCTGGCAATCATCGTCCGCGCCTGGGGCCGTGGTGAGGAAAGCTGGCTGGTGTTTTGGGGCGAGATCTACGCCGCTCAGAGCTGCACCGACAAAGCAGACCCGGTGTGGGATGAGCTGGACAAGTTCGTGTTCGGCGCATACAGGCATGAGCTGGGGTTCAACCTGCAGGTATCTGCGGCCAGCTTTGACTCATCCGATGGCCAGACGAACGACGCCGTGTACCACTACGTTCGCAGCCGGCGGGGCCGGGGCGTGAAAGTGATGGCCATCAAGGGTGAAAGTAACAACCTGAACCGAGAAATCGTCACCCCGGCCAAGAAGATCGACACCAATAACAAGACCACCAAGGCGTCCCGCTACGGCTTGCCGGTGTTCATGGTTGGTACCGAGAAAGCCAAAGACCTGATTGATGCCCGCCTGAAACTGACTGGCAACGGCCCGGGCCGGATGCACTGGTACAGCGGCGTTCGAGACGATTACTACACCCAGATCACCGCCGAGATCAAAGCACCAGACCGCAAGCGCGGCGGCCGCAAGACCTGGCAGCCGAAGGCGGGTGTGCGCAACGAAGGCCTGGACTGTGAAGTGTACGCCCTCCATGCGGCCCGAACGCTCAAGGTGCACGTGCGCAAGCCAGACCAGTGGGATGCCCTGGAAGCCCAGCTGATGCAGGGCGACTTGCTGGCTCCTGCTGCACCTGCGCCGGTGGCTCCGAACAAGCCGAAGGCCACTCAGGCCAAACCTCAGAAATCCAAGCCGGAAGGCAGAAGCCTGGCTGACATCGCCCGGAGAATGAACGAATGAGTGCTGATACCAAGCTGGCAGAAGCCCGCGCGGCTTACCATGACCTCCTGTTGGGGCAGGCCGTGGTGCGTATTCAGCGGGATGGTAAAACCGTGGAATTCTCCCAGACCAACAAGCGAGACCTGGCCGCCTACATCGCCAGCCTGGAAAGCCAGACCGGTGGCGCTGGCCGTCGCCTGCGGCCGGGGAGGGTGAGCTGGTGAAAGCGCCTGACATCACCTTTATCGATACGGCCGGCCGCCCGATCCCGAAGGCGGAGAGCGGATACAGTGGTGCTGGCGTCGGATTCGGGGGCCAGATGCGCCGCTGGAACCCGCGCCCTCAGACCGCAGACGCGGCCCTGCTGCCGAGCCTGAGAACCGGCAACGCTCGTGCTGAAGACCTGGTGCGCAACCACGGCCTGGCCAGCAACGGCGTGCAGCTGCACGTGGATAACATCGTTGGGCACCTGTTCCGGCTGAGCTACAAGCCCCGCTGGAAAGCGCTCGGTATCAGCGAGGCAGATGCCCGAGCCTTTGCCACCGATGTGGAAGCCGCGTTTACCGAGTACGCCGAAGACCCCATCAACTGCTGGGTGGATGCAGAGCGTAAACGCACCCTTACGATGATGATCCGGGAAGTGGTGGCCACCCACAGCACCGTGGGTGAGGCCACCGGTACCGCCGAGTGGATTGAACGCCGCCCGGGTGCGCTGTTCAACACCGCCATCAAGCTGGTGAACACCCACCGGATCTGCAACCCGAACAACAAACCGGACAGCCAGAACCTGCGCGGCGGGGTGGAAGTTGACCGGTTCGGGGCCGCCCGCCGGTACTGGGTGCGCGGTACCGCCACTAACGGCTATGGCCTGAGCAATGGGCTGGGTGATACCTGGACCCCGGTTAACCGTGAAACCAGCTGGGGCCGGCAGCAGTTCCTGCACGTGTTCGAGCCACGAGGCGATGGCCAGACCCGTGGCGCCAACCAGTTCCTGAGCGTAATGGAACAGTTGCCCCAACTGGGCAAGCTCCAGCAGACCAAGCTGCAGAACGCCATCGTGAACGCGATGTATGCGGCGGTGATTGAGAGTGAGCTGGGCAGTGAAGCCGCGATGGAGATCATCGGCGGCGACATGAGTACCGACAAGCTCACCGATTACATGGCCACGCTGGCGGACTACCACGAAGGCGCGGACATTCGCCTGAATGGTGTGAAGATCCCGCACCTGATGCCCGGTGAACAGCTGAAGTTCACCACCAGCAGCAATGCAGATAACGGCTTCAGCGAACTGGAATCCTCCATCATCCGCTGGATAGCCGCCGGTCTGAACGTGCCCTATGAAGCCCTGGCCAAAGACTACAGCCGCACCACCTACAGCAGCGCCCGGGCCAGCATGATGGAAGGCTGGCGCTACTACATGGGCCGCCGCAAGATCATCGCCAGCCGCTGGGCCAGCATGGTGTTTGCCCTGTGGCTGGAAGAAGCGCTGGACAGCGGCATCATCCGCTTGCCGAGAACCGCAACCCGCAGTTTCTGGGAAGCCAAAGCTTCCTGGTGCAACGCCGAGTGGATTGGCTCCGGCCGCATGGCCATCGACGGCCTCAAGGAAGTGAAGGAATCCATTCTCCTGATCGAATCCGGCCTATCCACTTACGAGAAAGAGCTGGCGAAGATGGGCGAGGACTACCAGGAAGTGTTTGCCCAACAGGTGCGCGAGATGGAAGAGCGCCGAGCGGCTGGGTTGCCGCCGCCCAGCTGGGTGAAGGCTTTATCGCTGGCCCCGGAACAGGAAGAGTCGGAGGTTGCAGTGGCCGCCGCAGTTTAAGTTTCAGCAGGGTAGAGCAGTTGGCAGCTTGTTGGGCTCATAACCCGAAGGTCGCTGGTTCGAATCCAGCCCCTGCTACCAAATACAAACCTCGCCAATGCGGGGGTTTTTCATGCCCAAAAAGGTGAAATTCATGATGAACAAATTCAAAACCGATCTTATTCAGGCCATCTATGATGCCTTTATGCTGTCTCCACAAGAACTGCCAGTCTCTCGAAAAGCAAAATCCAAGTCCTGGAGCCACACGAAGAAAGGCCCCGGTCGCAGTCATCGGCAAGGCCCAAACGCGAAGCCTTCGCGTGGCGTTAATCGCCTGTGCACCGTTGACAACCCAGAAGGCAAACACCTTTCGGTTCGGTTGATCTGAGAGTCCTAAGGATCTGATAACCCCGCCCCGGCGGGGTTTTTTTATGCCCGGAGAAAACCTATGCACAACCACAACATCGCAGCCCGTGTATTGAACCAGGCGCTGTTGCTGGAGCCTGGCTATGCCCGGGTATTCCTTGGGGCCTTGGCGCCGCGCCTGGGGGTGGCCTCGCTGCGGGATGAGTTTGGCCTGATTGAATCGCAGGACAAGCTGCGCATGCGGGCGGATGCCTTCGAGACAGACCGCCCCCGCAACCGGCCCTATGAAGTGATCAATGGGATTGCCGTGGTACCGGTTTCCGGAACGCTGGTGCACAAGTTTGGCCACCTGCGGCCGTACTCCGGCATGACCGGTTATGACGGCATCATTGCCCGCATACAGGAAGCCCTGGCGGATACCACCGTGAAGGGCGTTTTGATGGACCTGGATACCCCGGGCGGTGAAGTGGCCGGCTGTTTTGATACCGCCAAACGCATCGCCGAGCTGCGGGGCGTGAAGCCCATCGGCTCCATCTCCTACGACATGGCCTGCAGTGCCGGCATGGCCATCCATAGCGCTGCCGATTACCGCTACACCACAACCACCGCTCGCACCGGCTCCGTGGGCGTGGTGATGATGCACGCCAGCTTTGAAGAGCAGCTGAAAGCCAATGGGATCGACGTAACCCTGATCCACTCCGGCGCCTTCAAAGTGGACGGCAACCCCTACGAAAACCTGCCGGAGCGGGTGCTTCGGGATTTCCAGGCAGAGTCTGACCGCATCCGTGCCGAGTTCGCGGCCATGGTGGCGGGCCAGATCGGCCTGTCTGAATCGGATGTGCTTGCCACCGAGGCGGCCATCTACACCGGGCAAGACGCAATCGAAGTGGGATTTGCGGACGAGCTCATCAACGGCCACGACATGCTGGCCGCCTTCTCTGACTACATCCAAACCACCCAGAAAATCGGAGTAAGCACCATGACGGTTGAAAACCAGACCAAGCCGGCGGCCACTGCACCGGCCGCCACCCCGGAGGCCTCCACCACCCAGGCGGAGCCCGTAGATACCACCAAGCTGACCGCCGATGCGGCCGCCAACGAACAGGCCCGCATTGCCGGCATCCTGCAGGCGGAAGAAGCCGAGGGCAAAACCAAGCTGGCCCAGCACCTGGCGTTCAAAACCCAGATGTCTGTGGAAGACGCGAAGGCCGCACTGGCCGCCGCTGATGCCGGCGAACAGAAAGCCGCAGCGCCCACCGGCCTGCTGAGTGCTGCCATGGGCAACACCGAGCAGCCGCAGATTGGTGCCGATGCGGTTGCTGGCGCCGAAGGCGGCGAGCTGAAAGGCGGTGCCAAGTTGGCCGCTGCGTACCAGGCTGCCACCGGCGCTGGTAAGAAAGTCCACTAACCCCGAACGGCCGCCCCGGGCGGGTAGTTCAAGACCCTGTTTTTAACCGAGAGGAAACAACGATGTCTGATCTCTACGCAGGCTCATCTTATGTGCCTTACCAGCCGGCGCCGTTCGTATTGGGCGGCCTGATTGCCTTTGACAGCGGTGAAGTAGCCTCTGGCCAGAATTTGCAGCGTGGCGATGTTATCGGCCGTGTGAGCGCATCCGGCCAACTGGTGAAGTCTGTCCAGTCTGCCTCTGATGGTTCCCAGAACCCCATTGGCGCAATGAACCACGACTGCGATGCCACCAGTGGCGCCAAGCCGGCCGTGTATGTGAAAGGCGGAGACCTGGACAAAACCCAAGTGAGCTTTGATGCCAGCTGGACAGAAGCCCAGAAACTGGCGGCCTTCGACCGCACGCCTATTTCCCTTGTAACCCCGGAGTGATCGCCCGGTAGCGCTGCGTTACCTGCATCACCTGAATAACCAGATCTGAGGAGATCACCCCATGACCTACAGCACCACTGAGTTGCTGGACGGTACCCGCCGTCTGGACCCGTTCTTTCCGTTCCTGCTGAACCTACTGTGCCCGGGGTTCGTGACATTCGGCACCAAAGAAATTGCCTTTGATGCCTGGGATGAGGATTTCAAACTGGCTCCGTTCGTGAGCCCCTATGTGCCTGGCCAGGTGAGCCAGCAGCCTGGTGGCGAACTGCGTAAGTTCATCCCGCCGTATCTCAAACCGAAGGACGTGGTTGACCCGGGCCGGGTGCTGGAGCGCCGCCCGGGTGAGGGCTTCAATGGGCCGCTTTCGCCGGAACAGCGCGCGGACGCCATCCGCATGGACATTATGGCCACCCACCGCAAGAAAATCCGCCGGCGTGAAGAGTGGATGCTGGCAGAAGTGCTTCGCACCGGCCAGGTGGTTTGTTCTGGGCCGAAGTACAAGGAATCGCTGCTGGACTTCCGCCGGGACCCGAACCTGACCATTGATATCTCTGCCGGTGCCGGTGCCTGGGATCAGACCACCGCTAAGCCTGCTGAAGATATCGAGGATTGGTTTGGATTGCTGGAAGCCCCGGCCACCCACGTTCTGTTCGGCCCGGGAACCTTCCGTGGTGCTACCCGCAACGAGGAGTTCAAAGAGCTGGCCAGCACCCGCCGTGGTTCCGAAACCACCTTTGAGATGGCGCCAGCGGAAACCGATGCCTTCTACCGTGGCCGGTTTGGCGAAACAGGCCCCGAGCTCTGGGAATACAAAGGCTGGTACAAGGATGCTCAGGGCAACAAGCAGTACTTCATTCCCCATGGCCATGTGGTGATTGTGAGCGCTGCAGGCGCCCGTGGTGTTCGCGCCTATGGCGCGATTCTGGACGCCAACGCCCAGTACCAGGAAGCGGAAATGTGGCCGAAGAACTTCACCACTGATGACCCTGGACATGAGTACATCATGACTCAGTCCGGCCCGCTGCCGATCCTCCGCCGGATCGACGCGACCCTGTGCGCGAAGGTTCTGCCCACTCCGTAAGCGGAGCCACTGAAACCAACGAATGAAGCCGGCGCAGTGCCGGCTTCGTTACTTCTGAACCGAATCCTGAAAGGTGAGAAACATGGCTGCCAACAAAACCCAAGTGGTGTTTATCAAACGCGTTGAAGACCGCGATAAGAAGACGGGGGAGAAGACCGTTATCAAGGCCGGGGAGAAAGGCGAGATGACGGCTGCAGAACTCAAGAAATATAAGGACTGCGTGCGCGTGATCAAGGATGGAACTGATGAGCAACAGCGCCCTGTGCTGGCCTCTGGCACCGCTCCTGATGCCTCCGGCGGTGCCGGTGAAGGTGATGGAGAGGGTGACGGCGACGAAGGCAGCGGCGACTAACCGTGAGCAAGTTCGACGCGGCGGCGGCCCGGCTTGAGGCCGCCGTTGATGACCAATTTGCCATGGATGCGATGTACGACGACGGCACCAATCCGCCGTTTCCGGTGCGGGTGATCATTGATCTGCAGGTTGAGCAACGCCAGGCGTTTGAAACCAACATGCCGGCCAACCGGGACGAGTTGGAAATTCGCAAGATCTACGTGGCGCGACCCAGGCGCAAGCACAAGGTTGTGATCACAGATCCCACATGGACCGGGCACACCACCTGGACGTTTGACGGGATGATCACCGATGACGGCTATGTGACGAGGCATTGGGTAAATGGAAGTTCAAGTTGATCCTAACAAACTTCAGGAAGTCAGAAGGCTACTGGCGACGTTTTCTGATGGGGCTGCAAGGGCCCGTACTCGGACTCTAAATAAGACGGTGGCGAAGGGGCGAGTTGAATCGAGCAGAGAGATTCGGAAGCAGGCTCGCCTTAGCGCTGCATATGTGAAGAGTTTAATGACCATCACAAAGGCGTCCATTAAAAGGCCCACCGCGAAAATATCTACGCCTTCCCGAGGGCTTTTGCTATCGAGATATTCCACCGACCCGAACGTGTCTAAGGGGAATCATGTCGGAACCAAACCTCCACCGATTCCAGCCAGAGGAATTCGCGTGAAGATAAAACCGACTGGTGGAGCCAAAGTGCTTGCTGGAGGGCGGAAGATCAAAGGCAAGCCCTTTTACATGGTGTTGAAGAATGCAAATGGTCGGGTTGCTATTGCCGGTCGGAGAGCTGAGGCAGGCTCTGGCGGGGGCAAGATCAAGGTGTTCTATGGCCCGTCACTTTCCCAGGTATTTACCGATGTGAAAGAAACCGTTGGGGAAGCCATGGCTGTTTACCAAATGCAGCAGTTCGAAAAAGAAATCGACGCCATTCTGAGGGGCTACTGATGGACAGCATCCGTGAACAAATCGTTCAGGCATTCGCTACCCGGCTTGGTGCTGATCGTGGTGAACAGCTGGACAGCGAGAAAGAGCTGCCAGCGCGCGTGCTCTGGGACCCGACAGAAACCGCCGAAAAGCTGCAGTATCGCAAATACGAAGTGACCCTCACAGTCAACGTGGGCGAAATGGCCAGACGGAATTTCGACATTAACCCCAGCGTGCAGGGCAACCAGATGCTGGCGGCTTTGCTGAACGATGCCCTGAGCGAAGATCACACTCTTGGTGGCCTGTGTAAAGACATCAGCTACACCGATTCCGTGCTGGATTCGCCAGACCCCGGCCAAAACGAAATGATTATATTGGTGACCTTCCAGATCACCTACCAAACCAGCAATACCAGCCCCTACCAGCAATAACCCCAACCAGACAAACCCCGCGCCCGGTGGCGCTTGAAAACCAGGAGAACCCGTATGTCTACAGACAACGCGCTGCTCGAATTTGAAGGCGGGCAGAATGCCTTTCCCATGACTGCGCTCAATGATTCCGGCGATGCGCAACTGTTTGAATCCGGCGAGGAGCTGTGGTCCCAGGCCGCCGGCTTTGCCCCGGTGGTTCGGCCTGATGGCGTGATCACTGGTGCGGCCTGTACCCCGGCCAGTGGTAATGATGCGGTGGCGGTTGCTGCGTTCACGGCATTCGTGAGCGGTCAGGAGCTGGCGGTTGCTGCTGAAGCCAGCGTTGCCATTACTCGGGCCGGCACCGATACCCATATGATCAACAGCATCGTTTGTAATGCTGCCGGTGATGTAACTGCAGTGGCTGGCACTGAAGGCACCAGCTTCGTGGAAACCCGTGGCGCGGCTGGCGGCCCTCCGCTGATTCCGGTTGGTTCTATCGAGCTTGGCCAGGTGCGCCTGAGCAGCGGCACTGCCGGCCCGGTCGCTCAAGGCGAAATTTTCCAGCTGGTTAACCGCCACCAGGAAAGCGCCCGCTTCCCAATCCCAACCATTGATTATATCAACGGAGCGGTTGAGTTCAGCTCAGCGCTGCCGAAGATCCATACCGGCAACATTCCCAAGGGTGTGTTTGCAAGCTTTGCCACGCCAGAGTTCATCGAAGCCTTTGATGCCTACGATTTTGTGCCTTCAGAGGTGGGGTATTCCTCATCCAGTAAGACCACTTACACGCGTGTCAAGAACACAACCTCTCGTAGCTTGAACAACGCCACCTTCAGTGTGGATCTGACTGACGGTATCAGTGACACAATTGCCCTGGTTCAGGGCCAGAACCTGTACTTCCGGTTCTATCCGGACAAAACCAAGCCACAGCATTTCATCGAACAGGGTCTCCTGGGGATTGCCCGCACTTTCCCTGCAGGTGGTGCAATTGTAGCCAGCTGCACCATCAACGTGGATGAGAAAGGCAAAGAGGTAGCACTGTGAGCAATTTCGACCTTGCTGCATTTCGCAAGGCGAAGTTTCAGCCTCGGGAACAGGACGTTCCCCTGGCTGGGCTTACCGCTGGCGGATTTGGCGGCTATGAAGGGGAGGGCGATCAGGCGCAGCCTGTGCCGGTGGTGTTCAAGGTTCGGGGACTGACTGCGGATGAGCTGGCCCGGGCAGATCAGGAAGCTGACAACAGCAAGTTGCTGGTGAAGGTTGCCGAACGGCTGGCGGGCTCTGAGTCTGAAAAGGCACAAGCGCTGCTGGACGGGCTCGGCCTGGGCGATGACACGCCGCAAGCGCTCGCCAAGAAGCTGTCCCATGTGCAGATGGCCGTGGTTGAGCCCCAGCTGAAGATACAGGATGTGGTGCGGATTGCGGATGCTTACCCCACGGACTTTCTGGAGCTGTCCAACCAGATCTATAGCCTGACCGGTCAGGGCAAGGTTGCCCAGGTAAAGCGCAGGCCCTCTGGAAAGACCCGGGCATCCAAGCCAGCCTAGCGCTGGCGGATCGCAAGGGCAGCTACCTGTTCCAGACGCGGCCCGATGTCTTCCCAGAGGGCTATCTTACGGAAACCGAGATGTGTTTGTGGTGCCGATGGCTGGAGGCGCACAGCAAGAGTTAGTATGCTTGGTTTTTACAAACCGTTACATGGAGGTAAGCCCATGCGCTTTCTTGCCTTGCTTTTGGCTTCACTCTCATTCTCCGCCGTTGCCCAGGTCTACAAATGGACTGATGAGAACGGCGTTACGCACTTTGGTACCCAACCGCCGGCCGGTCAGCAACAGGAAGTGAAGATCCGAGACACCACCAGCTCATCCCCGGATCAGCCGGTGGAGTCGGATATTGTTCGCCGCGCCCGGGAGTTGGAGGTTAAGAACCGGCAGGAGCGCCTGGAAAACGCCCAGCAGCGTTACGAACAGAGGGTGTCTGAAATCCGCCAGGGTTACGACAACCGCCCTGATTACGTGTGCCAGGGAGCGAAGGACAGGCTGAAAAGTGCCGAGGAACGCTGGGAAGACCAGAGGCGCCAAGGCTACAGCCAGAGTGACAAGGTGTACCACGAACAACGCATACGAGAAGCCCGGCGGCACAGAGACAATATCTGCCGCTAAGTAAACCAGATTCCCAAAACCCGGCCATGTGCCGGGTTTTTTTATGCCCGGAGAAAACATGGCAGACCTCAAGAAAACGGTTGAGTTGATTTTTGGCGGTGTCGATAAAACCGGTCCTGCCATCACCTCTGTAGGCAGGAATCTGGATGCGCTTGCAGATAAAACTGGCAATATAACCGGCCCCTTGGCGAGCGCAGCCGACAGTATTCTGAAGTTGCAGACCTCACTGGTTGCCCTGGGCGCTGCCGCTCTCACCTTTGCAGCCAAGGAAGCCGTTAGCTTTGAGGCGGCCCTGATTGACCTGCAGAAAGTGATGGGCGACAACGAGGGAGCTGCAGCCGACTACGCGGACACATTCAGCAACTTGTCTACCCGCTTTGGAGTGGATGCCGGAGCTATCGTTCAAAGCACGGCAGATTTTCGCCAGGCCGGTTTCGATATCAACGACTCGTTAACCCTTGTTGAACAGTCGTTGCTGGCGGTTAACGCTGCGGATCTGACCACCCAGCAATCAGCAGACCTGCTGATTGGTACGCTGGCGGGCTTCAAGGCTCCGGCTGCCGATGCCGCCAACCTGCTGGACGTGCTGAACGCCGTTTCCAACAATGCTGGCGCTTCAGTGGCCCAGCTCGGAGACGGCTTCAAGGTTCTGGCCCCGGTAGCCAAAACGCTTGGGCTGAGTTTCGAGGAAACCGCCGCATTACTCACACCCGTGGTGGAAGTCACTCGCTCAGGCTCCGAATCCGCCAACGCCCTGAAAACGGCAATCTCCAATCTCATCAAGCCGACCAAGGAGCGAAAGGAGCTGCTGGAGGATGAGCTCGGCATTCAGCTTGAAATCGACGGCCAGCGCCGAAACACCAAAGATGTTCTGTATGACCTGATTGAAGCCACCCAGAGCCTTGATGACAACGAGAAACAGCGCGTGGCAACGGTCATTGCCGGCGCCGAGCAGATGAGCCGATTTCTGGCGGTTCTGAATGGTGCTGAACGCTCTGAGGAAATTCTCAAGGTAGCAATGGAGGCTAGTGGTTCCACGCTCCAGGAGTTTGAGGTTCGCACCCAGTCCGCAGAGTTCGCCCTGAACCAACTTCGAGCCGCATTTACCACGGCGGCCAAAGTCACGGGAATGGAGTACATCGACGAGACGAAGGCAGCTACACAGGCAACCACTAACCTGGTGAAAGCCTTCCAGCAAGCCCTGCAGGGTGACAACGCGGATAAGCTGTTTGACGCTCTTCGGGGTGGCCTGGAACGTTTCTCTGAACAGGTGAATATCATTGCCGAAAATCTGCCTGAAGCTTTCGAGGGCCTGGATTTTTCCCAGTTACTGACCGCCTTTGACGGGCTCGGGGATGAGCTTGGGGATTCGTTCTCTGCTGTTTTCGGTGATATCGACCTGAGCACTGTGGATGGATTGCAGCAGGCCTTACAAAAGGTGGTTGATGCTTTTACAGCGCTGACAAATGTTTCAACCGGGATTATCAGCGGTCTGCAGCCGTTGTTTTCGGCGATTGGGGCAGGGATTGAGGAATTCCAGGATCTCGATTCCGCTACGCAGCAGACCGTGGGTGAGTTGCTTGGCCTATCTAAGGCCATTGATACGGTTCTGCCGCTTCTTGGTGGACTGGGCTCTGGCCTGGAATCTATCGGTACTGGACTAACAGCTCTGGCCGGGGCTCAGGGCTTTAAGGCCCTGATCGGTAACCTCAACAGCGTTAAAAGTATCGCTGCTGGTGCTGGGCAATATGGCCTTGTTGGCTTGGCTCTCTTGGGTGCGGGGGGGATCGGTTACGGTATCGGAAGCGTTATCAATGGGATTATTGGCGAAATCGAAGATGCGCTTGGTGTTTCCATTGGCGGTGCCCTTTATGAGTATTTGAACGCTGAAGAGATCGCCATCGCTAAAGGCGAATGGGAAGGCTATGCATCAGAGCTGCGCAGGACATCACAAGACGCTGCTGACCTCAGAGAAATAAGCGAATTTCTGAATCAAGCTCTGGAGAAGACAACGGTTGCCACTTCTGCGCAGCAGTCAGAATGGCAGGCTTATGCGGATGAACTTGTCCGGGCCGCCCAGTCTGGCGAGGACGTCGCCGAAAGTCAGAGAAAAGTAACTACCGCCGTTGACGAACTTCAGCGCACAGCAAGGGATTCCGGTGGCGCTCTGGGTGAAGTCTCCAGAACGACGAAAGAGCTGTCTGACAACAATAAGTCGCTGCAGCTGGGCTACGACAAGGCGACCGGCAAGGTTAACTCGTTCTCCGGCACCATCGTGAAATCCGGCAAGTCGGTAGAGGAAGCCGCAAAGAAAACCGAAAAGCTCGTCGAAAAATCCGAAGACTATTATGTGGCGATGGAAAAGATCGCCAGCAATGAACGGATCAAGAACGTCGAAGCTAAGGTGTCTTTGGATATTGCTGAGGTGGAGGCCAATGCCAAACAGGTTGAAGCTTTGCTGGACACTATCGGCAAGACGTTCGAAAACACAGGCACGGTAATTAGCAATCTGTTCGGTGGATTCGACAACGCCAGTCGGTCAACTCAGATAGATCTGGCCCGGCAGATCCGTCAAGAAAATGAATACCGTCAGCAGGCCTTGGATGACCAGAGTAAGCTGACCCAGGCGCAGGTAGACCTGATCAGAGAGAAGATCCGCAAGATATCCCGGGGCGAATCCGCCATCACTGTAAACGCTCCTGGACTTCAGCCGCACCTAGAAGCCATCTGGTATCAGATCCTCGGCCAACTGCAGGTGAAAGTGAATGCTGAGGGTGAAGAAATGCTGCTGGGGCTTAACCAATGAACGTCTCCATAACCGCACCCCTGTTTGATCTGGAAGGCCATGTGTGGCTGACCGATGTTGACCCAGACGGGCTGGCCAACTTCGAGCGCCGTAACAGCCGCACCCCCACATTGGACGGCCTGGCGGCCATTCCTGACTTTGGGTACTCAGACTCGGATCGAACGCTGACGATCAGTTGGCCGGCAATCGACCGCCAGAAGGTAGAAACGGTGATGAGGCTGGCGAAGACCTACAACCGGTTGATCGTTGCCACGGAGGAGGGCTGCTTTCTGGGTGCGCCTGGCCCGTTCTCCCTGCGCAGTGGTGAGGCACAGATTCAGATTCTGGTTGAAAAGAGGATTGATGGATGAAGATTCGCGTGTCGCTTGGAACCACGCTGGCCCAGGCCGTGCTGAATGACCTGGCGTCTGGCGCTGGCGCCAGCCCGAAGATTCAGCTGTATACCGGTACCGTGCCCGCAGCGATGGGTAACACCATTTCAGACACCTTGCTGGCGGAGTTTGTGTTGAGCGCCGCGGTGGGCGCTGAGTCCAACGGAGTAATCACGTTTAGCGGCTGGACTGATGAAGATGCAGCCCCGGCCGGTGGTGAAGCTGGGTGGGCCCGGTTCCTCAACAAGTCCGGCGAAGAGATCATGTATCTGCCGGCTGGTGGTTCGGGTGATGGGGCACCGATTACGGTGAATCCTCGCACCATCGTTGCCGGGGAACCTGTGAGCCTCACCTTTGGTGTCGTCCGGATGCCTGTCTGATGGCGAAGTATCCTGATCTTGCTACCGCTAACGCGGACGGGCTGATCCACTACTGGCCGATGGAAGAAACGGCCGGTGTAGTCGTGGAGGACGTAATCGGAGGGTGGAACGGTGAGTGTGTCGCTTCCGCCGCTCTCACGTCCGGGGAATTCGATGCAACCGTGGTCACGACGCCAGCCGGGAAGGGGCGCGACGTAAGTGCAAACTGGGGCGGCAACAGCGCGACATCCAATAAGATCTGCGCGATAAGGCTCCAGACTTCGCCTGAAAGCTCGGCGCTGCCTGCGATCACCATTCGTTTCAGGTACTTTCACCGGAGTCATGTCTACGACACGATCTCTGGGCGCCAGTCCACCATCTTCCTTCTGGGCGAGAGCGACGACAAAGGTGTTTTGCTGGACGTATACAGCGGTGATGTTTGGGCTGTGGCTGGAACGACCGATGCTGGGTACACGGCGTTCTCTGATCCTTTCACCGCTGGTCAGTGGCACGATGTCGTGATTGCCGGTAACGCCACAAGCACCGAGATCTACGTGAATGGCACCCAGGTGTTCACGATGGCCGGATCTTCGGAGTTTCTGATCTACAACACGGCCCAGAATCCAGACCTTTCTTTCATTGGCGCCTTCAAGGATGCCGCCAACGAATACCTGGGCGTCTCCCTGCTGGACGGAATATTCCAGGACTTCTCGATCTGGAACAGAAAGGTGACAGCGACTGAAGTCACCGCCATGAACACGGACGGTGTGGCAGAGCCCCTTGTTACCAGCCTCAATGCGATTACCTACGATGTCGAGGTTGATGTTGAATTCCCAATCACGGCTGAGTTCCTTGCGATATCTAACCCCGTTGAGGTCGGATTCGACTTCACATTTCCTCTTGAGGTTAGTGTGCTCGGTTACCAGGACTGGGTGGCAAAGCTTCCTCCCGTAGAGGTTCAGGAGCTCTATAGCCTGGTGATCACTGGCTCCCGTAATGGCCTCGATGATCTGGTCATTGGCGGGATTTCCAGCTGGCAAGCCACCAATCAGGCCGGCAGCCGTTCGGCCTACCTGCAGGCGGTGATCCCAGGCGCTGACCAATACATGGCAGAGATTGATGCGAGACAGGATGGTGACCTTGTGATCCAGAAGGGCTACAAGCTGCTGTCTGGGGAAACCTACTTCGAAGAAATAATGCGCGCCTATTTTCAGAATGCTCAGCCAACAGCCGGTCGTTTTTCCCGAACCTTAACTGTCTCTGGATACCGGCGCGGCAAGCCCTTTTCAAACGGTCACCGGATTCTGAAAGCCGTTCGGTCGAAGACCACCCAGAACGGCAAGCGCCGGGTCTTCTGTGAGATCGATCTTTTCCTGCAGCCTGGTATGACGGTTGATGCCCTGGGCGAAACCTTCCAGGCCGACTTCATTAACTACTACGTGAATGAAAACGACAAATTCTGCGAGGTGGGTGAGCGGTGAGCAAGGGCGTGATTCTGGGGCACTTGGGGGAGGGGCGTTACCTGGTGCGCCAAGAGCTGGCGATTCAGCGCATCAAGGATGAAATCACCCGGCTTTCCGAGCGCATCGCCAAGCTTGCGACTGATTTGCCCGCGGCTCAGGTGGCACTGATCGAAGCCGAGGATGCTGTTAAAGACGTAGCGCGAAAGATCGACCTGTTGATTCCAGACTACCGGGCTGGGGTAGATGGCGCCCGAAAACAGATTGTGGACTTGCAGAGGGAACTGGTGCCGCTGCAATCTGCTGCCCGCCAGGCCCAGATTAAAGTGTCCGACCTGACCGCAGAGAACCTGGCCGCGCTTAAGCGCAGGAATCTCCTGCAGTCGATCCCGGAAGGTCGAGAGCTGGAAGCCTGGTGTGCCGATTACACGTTGGATTTGTCCGGTACGGTTGGCCTGGTTGATGTGAATGACGAGGGCGGGCAGGGCGTGATCATACAGCCTGGCTTCAATGGAGCTGCTGATTATGACCGGCGGCGCGATGGCGCACTGTTTCCTGCGCTTGCCCAGACCGGCATTCAGACCTACTTCAATGCGGCCTTGCTCCCGGGTGTTCAGAAGTGGCTGCCACGCTACCGCGTTGGCGTGATCACCAGCATTTCCGGCGATGTATGCAATGTGACTCTGGATCCCGCGGTTTCCAGCGCTCAGGCCCTGCCCATCAACGTAAAGGATGTGCTGGCGGAAGTGCCGATCCTCTACATGGACTGCGATGGCGCCGCCTTTAAAACCGGCGACCGGGTGTTGGTACGCTTTACCCAGTCGGGGCCTCTGGTTGTCGGCTTTGAGCGCGAGCCGGTGCCTTGCAGTCTGTTCGGTTTCGTCTTCGAGCCTGCCCGGTATGCTGGTGTGCAAGGCACCAACTACACGGCAGTGAAAGAGACCTACGGTAAGCCCTTCGACGATGTGAGCGGGCCGATCAACTACCCGCTTGGTACCGTTTCCGGAACAGATAGCGCATGGACGGCTCTGCCCAATGGAGGCCAATTGTTCATCGAGCGGGGCAAGGCCAGGAATTATGGCAACAAGAACTGGTTCAACAGCGATAAGTTGGTGTTGTCCTGGTCTGGCCCACCGGGGCGAGCGCATCGCCTGGATCAGTACGACCCTGACTTCTCGGGCTTCAAGCGGGTCTGGAAGACGCGGCCTTATGTGTTCCATGATCTGGATATCATACTGGACCTAACCGCCGAGGCCGCAGCCGACGATTTCGATCATGTACTTGGTGCTGCCGTTCACACCGACACAGAGGGCGGCCGATGGCTGATTGTTGTCGCGTCTGATAACGAGTTCATCCCCCTCGATGTCCGTGACAGCCTACCCGGGCAAACGTTCAAGGTGTTCCGTGTTGCTGTTGACGGGAACATGCAGCCGACTGGCGCACTGGAGTTCCTGCACCAGTACACGATGCCGGTGGAAATGATGTACCAGAGCCATTTCTACTTTTCGGAAGACGGAACGAAGGCGGTCTGCACCATCGTCGGTGATCTGCTGGACCCGGAAAACCTGCATATCGACCTACTGAGGTACGATCTTCAATCGGGTTTCTCGGTTGAGCAGATCTGGAGCCGAGCGCAGCCCATTGGTTCGCGTAGCCGGACCAGCACCTGGGCTCAAGAGAACAACACCGGCACCGGTGGGCTGCTGACCAAAACCGGAACCCTTACTGTGAATTACCAGGCGGCCCCTCACAGCGTGCCCATCTACTGTGATTTCGTCGGCAACGATGAAGTGATTGCCTATGAAGTGCGCCCGGCGGTGAACAGCAATGTTTCAGCCCGTTACGATTTTGAAGAGGGCAGCTTCGACTACAGTAGGGAGCATCCGGCGCCGATATCCGAGTGGTCTGGAAGCCGATCAGCCTCAGAAGCCAGAAGCGCTCCGTTCTCTGTGGTGACCAGTGCAGGCCGCGTGCTGTTTCAGATGCCATTCACGCCGCAGGAAAATTCCAACTTCCAGTATGACTATTTCAGCGTGGCCACGGTTTCCGGCTCAGATGCTAACGGAAGTTTTGTTCAGCCTGGCTACGGCACGTTTACCTTGAGCAACAGTGTCACTGCCCAAGTGGGCGGCATTGATTGGGAAGAAAACCTGCTGGCCATCGATATCCGGTTTGAGTTCTGCGCTGTGGCCTATGGCGGCTATGACTACGACCTGAACGAATCCATTAGCACCAGCTCAGATAATCCGGATTTCGGCACCGGCGGCGTTCAGGCTTCGGGCTCGATCAGCGGGAATGAGATTGTTGAAGTGGTGGAAGTCTGGATGGGAGGATCGCTGCACCAAAGGGAAGAGGCTTTGCGGCTGGCGGGCCCCATTGAGATTAGCGCCTACAGTCAGGATCCAATAGCTGTGACGGGTATCAACGCCAGTAATGAGAGTGTTCAGGAAACTGTCTATCCGGAACTGCCGTTGAAGATTGGAAGCCCGTATTTGCTGACGGCCGCAGGGTACCGATCAGGTGTGCACGCGATCAGTTCTGTGGGCATGAACTACAGGACTAGCAGCACAACCAGAAAACCGATTCTTCTGCAGCATGTAAGTGGCTATCAGGATCCGGTTGATGAAATACTCGAGCGCAACCTGGTGGACGGTTACTTGCTCTGTTCAGTTGGGCTTGTCTGAGCCCTGATCCCGCAGCCCCTGGAACTTCCGAATCAGCCTATCCCAAACCCGCCGCATCTTTTCCTCCCTGTATTCCTCGATCTGGGCCAGCTGAGCCGCGCCCAGATTCTGGTTCACTTCCTTCATGCCTTTATCCCACCGAACACGGATGTCGCACCCGCCGGCATAGATTCGGATTTCTGCTTTGGCGTCAGGGGCAATGGATTGCTCCAGCTCCTGGAGCATAGCGGTGGTGATTCTCAAAACCTATTCCTTCTGCAAGGTGTGATTTACGTCTCAAAATACGAATAAAGTATGCGATCTAACTATTGTTAAAAACGAGTTTTTTTCACAAAAGTGTGGGATTACGGTGAGCAAAACTAGAAATTGCCAAATTCCCATATGTGTAGGAATTCCTTACGGTGAGTAGGTGTTTTGACAATTTAATGAGCTTTGAAAGTGACTTTTTTATATAGAAAAAACAATATACTAAGTGATAAGTAAGAGCGATTTCCGAGGGGTTGCGGACAGTCAGGGAAGGCAGTAAAAAGAAACAGCAGACCCCGGAGGGCCTGCTGAATCGGCGGTCAAAACTTTTGGCGAGGCTCTGGCCGCACTCCGAATATAAAATAAATCGGTTTAAATTTCAGTATTCCTCCGGTGGCTGCTCTTCGTTTACAGACAAAGGAGTAGTCGTATGGACATGAATTTCATCAAAACGTACCTGAACATGCTGATCTTCTATTTTGAGAGCGTGACTGAAGTTGATCGGCTGATGGTGTTGTCGTTTTTGGAGGGATTGATGGAGATGCTGAGGCGTTGAGATAAAAAGCTGAGGGGCTGGACCGGCCCCTCAGATCAATACAATCAGGAACAGATCTCTCCCTGCAGTCACACCACTTGGCAGGTGTCGCGTTCGCCAGGCATCCATGCCAGCTCTGGCTGTTTCCAGCCGCTCGAAATACTACTTTCCTGTCATTGAGATAACATGCGAGATCGCTGGTTTGAGCGTAGGAGATTTCTTACAGGCGAAACGCTGTGAAGTAATGGCGGCGCGACAGCGCGTGAACACTGTATACGGGCATCGTTTCGGGAAAATATTGGGAAAGTTTCGGGAAATAAAAAAGCCAGTTCTCACGAGGGCCGTAAGTAACTGACTTTCTTAGCAGGATTGGTAGGACCACGCGGATTCGAACCGCGGACCTCTACCATGTCAAAATTAAGTTTCTAGCTCTGTAAACATCTGAATATAAAGAACTTGCCCGCCTAAATTTGCCGCCCTTTTTGCACACTTTGCACACCTTGTAAATCAATGCATTACGTACTGTATATTGGGAACTACTTTTGTGCCTGTTTGATCACCAGTCCTGCCTCAACCCGCACCCACTCCCTCTGATGCCCCTGCTGGTAATGCTCCGTCATCTTCGGATCAGCATGAGCCATGAGGGGCTGAATGTAGCTCTCGTTATCAAAGCCCTGTTGCTTGTACAGCCATGAGCCCAGCGCCCGGATTTCGTGGAAGGTGGGGCGCTGTTCCCGGGGCATTTTCTTGAAACATTCGCACTTGTCCCGGGTTTTGCGGAACTCGGCGGTGAAGGTGTTGGGGGTGAGCTGTGTCCAGTGTTCCCGGCCTTCGGCGTCTACTTTGCGTTCTGGCCTGCGGTGGATGATGTAGGGGCTGGGCACACTGGATTGCCTGGCTTTGGTGATGATCTCTTCCAGCTGGGGGCAGTGGATCAGCAGGTGTGAATGCTCGTGCTTGCTGGATTTCTGGCGGATGACTTTCAGCACCTGGTCTTTGTAGTCTGCGAACTTCATGTTAATCACTTCGGCGCGGCCCTGCAGGGTGATCAGTGCAATTTCCATGGCCTGCTGCATCCACGGTTCGGCCTGGGCGTGGAGTTCCCAGAACTGTTCCAGGGTAAGACGGCGGCGGTTCTTCTCGTATTCGGATTTGGCGTAGGTGATCTCTGCCGGGTTGCTCATGTCGGCAGGGTACAGGCCTTTCATAATGGCAAAGCGGAACAGGTCGATCAGCGTGGCGCGGTGCTTGATGTAGGCGTCGCGCTCAAAGTTGTCGTCCAGGTACTTGGCGATGGTTTGAACGTCTACTTCGTCAATCTGTTTGGTGCCGATATCGCGCTCGATGCGTTTGAGGCGGTATTCCAGAATCTTCAGTGTGCCTTCGGCCAGGCGCTTGGTGGGCAGTAGTTCCTTCCGGTACCGGCCGATCAGGTGTTTGATATCTTTGCCGGCAGTGCCCAGCACTTCGCCCACCAGGTCGGTTTCCTTCACCAGTATGCTGTTGAGCTGCCGCGCGGCGGCCTGGGCTTCTGGCTTGTTGGTGCCCATGGCGTGGTACTGGCCGGTGCCGGGGTGGCGGTATTGATAGTAGGTGACGCCGTTTTTCACGTTGGCGTACAGGTTCGCCACCAGGTCTTTGTTCTTTTTAAGCCGCCTTCTGGGTGCCATTAGTTTGCCTGCAGTACCTTATCTACCAGGGGATTACCGGTGGTCTGTTTTGATTTGTCCGGATCTACGAACCAGAGCCCGCCGATTTTACGCGCTCCGGGAATGTGGCCTTCATTGGCCCATTTGTAAACCACACGCATGGATGGGCCGGGTTCTTCGAAGGTTTCCTCTCGCCATTTTTCCAGTGGTTTTAGCTTTGCCATAGTGGTCACCTCACTACTTGCGAATTACGGGCAGGCCTCGGAGGCACTGGTGGTCTGGGCCCATGTCGAAGGGGCAGTTGCAGCCGGGGTAGTTGCACTGTTCGGCGCATCGGTTGCAGGTGCACCCGTTGCCGGGCCCGATGCATTGGCTCGCCGCTGCCACCTGCGCCTCGGCGCGCTCCGCCAGATCACACAGCGCCGAAATCTCCCGCATTTGCACTGCAGGCCAGCCGTCCGGAGTGTGGTCTTGCTCAAGACTGCGCATTCTCTCTATCAGGTCTTGCATCACTCACCTCCCTGCAGAGCCTTCGCCCTGTCTGTATTGGCCTGTGCCAGTGGGTGTAATTGAGCTCTCCTTTCCCATTCAGCCCGCCTGGCCTCTATGCCATTGATCGTGATTTCGTATTTGTGCCCAGTATCTGTTTCCGGGTAAGTCACTAGCCCAAGGGCCTCGCATTTCTGGACAGCTTTCAGTACCCGCGCAGGGCTCCAGCTGGTCTTCGGTAATCTGTCCGGATGCGTGTGAACGCTATGATAGACATGGCACAAATCCTCGAAATCTTTGCGGACATCAACGCCTCTCCAGTTCGTGAAAAGCTCGAGAATAACCTGCATATCGGGTTCAATTGGCTTTTCGAACATTTCGGACTGCTGGTTCATTGGTTGATCTCCTTGAACTTGTTGGCCGCTATCACCGGTATGACGATTGCCCGGCCTTCCAACTGGTGATGAAACTTTCTTCGCCTGGTAGCGGAGTTCAGCCAGGGGAACTGCTGGTCCATGGCGGCCTGAAGGCGGTGGGTGTTAGCGTGGCGGCAATGGCCATTGAAGCTGGCCGCCACGGCCTGAATGTTTCTGAGCTCTGCAGGTGTCGCGGTGATCTGGTTGCCTGTGACGTGGCGTTGTTGCCATTGCCCCAGGGTTTCCTTGGCGTGGGCGACTACCCGTTTGCGCACGAGGGTGTAGGTTGGGCGCACTACGTAGCCAAGGAAGTCGATGCCATCTGTAAGTGGCTTCAGGCGGATATCGGGTTTCAGGCTGAGGCGGAGCTCCTGGGCAATGAAGGTCTGGATTTCCTTAAGCCAGGTTTCAAGTTGCTGCCTGTTGTTGTGGACGATGACGAAGTCGTCCACGTAGCGCAGGTACCGGCGGGCCTTGAGGGTGTGCTTTACGAACTGGTCCAACTTGTCCAGGTAAACGTTGGCGAAAAACTGAGAGCTGAGGTTTCCGATGGGTAAGCCGCACGCGGCCCCGGTGTTCTCAAGGCGTTTGTGTTTCGGTACCAGGTTGCGCTCGGCCTGGGTGCTGTGATGGTGCACGCCAGGGTGCAGTGGGTGACGCCGGAGTAGGGCATGGGTTACCTGAAGCACGGTGTTCGGTGCTGCGGCTTTCTCCAGGCTGCGCTTTACGATCTTCCACAGCGTTGGGCGGTGGATGGAGTTGAAGAAATTGTGGATGTCCAGCTGCAGGTACCAGCCACCGTTCTGGCCGCTGTGTACCTGGCGGACGAAAGTCTGAAGGCGCTCTACGGCGGCATGGCTGCCTTTGCCACGGCGGTTGGCGTAGCTGTCGTGAATGAATTTGGGCTCCCAGATGGCCTCTAATTGCGGTACCAGCCAATGGTGTACAACGCGGTCTGCAAAGTCTGGGGCGTGAATTTCACGGGCCTTGGGCCTTTCGGCGACAAAGCAGGCGCTGGGGCGCGGTTGCCACCGGCCGGTGTTGATCAGCTCCTGCAGTTGGATAAGGTTGTCTGCCCAGCGGGCATCAAATGTGAGCTGGTTTCGGCTGGGTTGCTTGCCCTTTCGGGCGGCCAGCCAGGCTCTGTGCAGCGCCTGCAGGGTGACTTCTCCCTCACCGTGATACTCACCGGCACGAACCGCCCGCACGCAGGCGTTGTTGTTGCGGTTGTTGTCGTTGACATTGCCGTTGTTGAAATTGACCACCCAGCGGGCGGCGTTCTTGCCAGGCTCTTGCAACGGGCCCGGGCATCCTTGCTGGTAGCGCGGGTTTGTCATGGGTTAACCCCTCTGGTGGAGGTGGCCTGGCCACTCAGTATCTGGGCGCGCTCCCGGCCTGGTGCGGTACCGGAATTCTGGCCCTTTCGGTGTAGCTGTCTTTTCCAGCCGCCGGCGCTACGGCCTACCTCTTCAGCGGCCCGGATCAGGCGTTCAAATTGGGAGAAGTTCTTGAAGGCCTTGAGCTGGCTGCCCAGCTGCAGAGAAAGCTTCAGCTCATCAACGGCCCAAACAAGTTCAGACACCCAATGCAACTGCCGACTACGATCACGCCAGGCGCGATGGCAAAGGCGAACGATGGCCATGGCCTGGGTTCTGAGATCGGTGCCAAGGGTGTACTTGTGGTACCGAACGAACCCGCGGACTACCTGCTCAATGTCGACAAGCAGGCGCTCGGCTTTCTTCGTGATTTCTGGCAGCTGGTTGGTTGTCACTGGGTTACCTCAAAAATCAGAAATTACTGACCGGCACGAACCGCCCGCACGCAGGCGTAGTAGTCGCGGAGGCTGACGTGGACATAGCCGTAGCTGAAACCGACCACCCAGCGGGCGGCGTCTTCGTAACCGGCCACCGGTGTGTTGGTCCAGTACCAGTCACTTTCCGTGTCTGGGAAGGCTTCGGTATCGATGGCTGGCCGGCGTTTGGTGTAGTCGATCAGCTCTCGCAGTTCTTCGATGGTTGGAAGGCGCCAGCTGCTATCCAGATCGGCTACCGCTTTTTCAGCTGCCTTGTGCTCTACATCTTTGGCAATGGTGTTCTTGGTCCAGATGAGGCCGGTTTTGGTGTCGGTGATGGTGTTGTCGCCGTTGTCTATGAAGCGTGGCATGGGTGTTCTCCTTGGGTTTTGGTTGCAGAAAAATCAGAAACTACTGACCGGCACGAACCGCACGCACGCAGGCGAGGTGGTTGCGGAGGCCGCCGTTGACATTGCCGTCGTAGAAAGGGACCACCCAGCGGGCGGCGCTATTCCAGGCGCAGGGTGTGCTGGTCCAGTAGGCGCAGCTTTTGGTATCCGGGTATTTGCTGGTGTCGATGGCCGGATCGTGGCGGGACAGATCCAGCAGGCTTTCCAGTTCTTGCCTGGTGGGCAGACGCCAGCCTTCGCCGAGTTTGGCAACGGCTTCTTCCGCATCGCTCAGGGTGACGGTTTCACCGTCCAGCAGGGTTTGGCTCCACTCCAGTTGCTGCACTGGCCCCTTTGCCTGTGGCTCAGAAACTGGGTTGACGATGATGGACAGATCGTTGTTATCCAGGCTGATGGAAAACGCTTTATCTGGTGTTTGGATGTTCAGCTTGTTCATTGGATTGCTCCATTGGTGGTTTGGGTTTTCAGTTCGAAATCCGGGTTCATGGCGTAGCGGTCCATGGCCACTTCTGTGATCACACCTTCGCGGGCCAGGCGTTTGCAGCGGCTGGCGCTGATGCTGCGGCCGTTTCGGGCGTCTTTGTATGGCAGGCCTTCGATAGCGGCGCGGCGAACGGTGGTGTGAATTCGAAGGTGCGCGCCGTCCTGCAGGGCGCTGATGATGTCCTTCATGGCTCTGTCGTCAGCGCGCTTGCTGGTGGATGCTGGGCTTTCGCCGGTTTCGGTGGCCATGGGCTGGGTCTCCACTGTGTTTTTGTTGGTGGGGTTGAGGTGGTTTACCACCAGTTCGATTTCCGCCCAGACCGCCTGGCGTACTCTGTGGCACCAGCGGAACACGGTGCCGGGGATTGCCAGGCCACGGTTGGCGTCTCCAATCAGGGCCTTGGCGATTCGGTAGGCTTTGATCAGGCGGTTCAGGCGGGCGGTGATCATTGGGGCAGTTCTCCAATGCTGTTCAGTGCCTTCCTCGCGGCCCGCAGCATGGCCTGGCGGTGTGATTTCTTCTCGATGCCTTTGTGGTTCATCATTACCAGGAGCTGGGTGACTTCACCGATGGTGTCCACGGGGTCCCGTTCTGCGCGGTTGTCCATGGTGATGGCGCAATCGCTGGCGCTGGTGTTGATCAGGGCCGTCATTCGGGCTTCTACCTGCCGGTAGATTTCGGGTCCGGTGGGTTCCGGCTTGGGCTGATCAATTCCGTCTTCCCGCAGGCCTTCTTCGAAGTCCTGTTTGGTGCAGGGTTGGATGCTCATTCCTGGGCTTCCTCTTCTGCAGCGTATTCAAGGGCCGCTAATGGAAGCGGGCGCTCTGCTATCTGATAAATGATCTTGCGATTCGAATACTGGTCAAGCAGCTTTCTCGACGTCTTTAGATCAAGGCCGAGCTCTTCCTTCAGGTCTGCCATCAGGGCTCTAAGGATCTCCGATTGATCCAGCGTAAACTTTGCAATGGCCCTGTCCTTGTGTGCGGCTGAGCAGTCGGATTTTTTCCGCTTTGGCATTTCCCGCTTTACCCCTGCAGCCTCAAAGATTGCATTGATCTGTGAGCGGCCAATCTCTAGCCCCGTCGCTGCTCGAAGTAAATTCGCAATTTCCAGCTCGGTTTTTTGCTGGTAGCGGTCCTGGTTCTTCGATACCTCTACAGCAGCCTTCATTAACGTCATGCTTTTTGTTGGCGCGCTCATGCTACTTGCTCCTCGGTTTTCAGGACTTTGCCCTCCGCCAGAACTTGCTTCAGCCAGTCGGCGTATTCGGTCATTCGGGCCAGTCTGCGGTGGTAGATCTTCGCCGGGTTGTCTGGGTACAGGTCTTCGAATTCCAGGCTGACATCCACCTTGTTGAGGTAGGTGTAGCCGTTGCCACTGTTGTATTGGGTGTCCGCTGGTAGGGTTCTGGCGGTAAACCGGCGCACGTGGCCGCTCATGTCTACAAAGGCATGGGCCAGACCTAGTTCAGAGATCAGGGCGCTGAGCCGGAGGATTTCGCAGGCCTTTTCGTGCAGGCCAGCTGCCATTTGTTGCACGTTGGCTTTCTCTTGGGTGGCTTCCATGGTGGTTGCTCCTGCGTTAAGCCGCGTTCGGCCGGTAGTCGGCCATGGCCTGGATGAGTGCCAGGGTAGTTCGGCAGTCGGTGAGGGCGCGGTGGGCGTTGCCGCTTACCTGGATGTTCATTTGCCAGGCGGCGTTTTCCAGTGATTGCCATTTCCACTGATTGCGGTTGTCGTCCCACTGGCCGTGGAATTGGGCGTAGTTGTGCATGGCGCAATGTGGGCTCATGCGCGGGGTGTGTTTGCCGTGCAGGCGGGCGCTCTGGTCGATCAGCCGGCTGTCGAACCTGGCGTTGAACATCACCACGGTTCGGTTGTGGATGATGCCGGCCAGATCGGGCAGTACCTGGTCGAACGTTGGGGCGCCGGCGGTGTCTTGCAGGGTGATGCCGTGCACGCGCTGGGCTTCAAAGCTGATGTCTCCCAGTGGGCGCACCAGGGTGTCCAGCAGCACGTTGCCTTCGCAGTCGAGGGCGCTGATTTCTACAATCTCGTCTGTGCTGCTGAGGCCGGTGGTTTCGGTGTCGATGATGATGGCGTTGTCCTGTAACCAGAACCGGGCCATGTCTGCGGCTAGTTGTTTTACGCTCATGCTGTTCTCCTTTTGTGCATCCGGCAGGGCTCTGGTGCAGAACCCTCTCGGATGCGCCCCGTGGGGCGCGTGGGTTACCGGTGGTCGAACTCACCTACAAAGGTGCGCACTTCGGAATCCTCAAAGCCGGAGCGCAGTTTCTCTTCCAGCTCTTTGGCCATTTCTTCCTGGGCGGTTTCCAGGCGCACGATGCGGGCGCTGATCTGGGGCTTTTCGCCGGTGATCAGGCTCAGGCGTACGGTGAAGGTGCGCTCCTGCAGGCCTTGGTAGGGTTCGCAGGTAAACTTCAGGAAGGCCGGCAGCTGGTCTTTGTGCTTGGCTTCCACTTCGGCCATGGCGCTCTGGCGAGTACCAAAGGTTTGTTCTTCGCGGGTGCTCTCGGCAGTGGTGCCGATGGTGATTCGGCGGATAGCGGCCACGGAGGCGGCCAGTGACAGCTCTTTGGTGCCGTCTTCACCGAAGGTTTGCAGGTGGTCAATCCAGTCTTCCATCCACTCGGCCATGCGGCGCTGGTCGAATCGGTCACCGTTGATCTTGAGCAGTTCCTGGAAGGCTTCGGTTTTCAGCAGGCTGAGTTTGGCCTGGTGGTCTCCGTGGCCGGGGTTGTCGACATCGCCCAGATTGAAAAAGGCGATGGCGCGCATGGCCTGGGGGTTGATGAAGCAGGGGAAGTTGTCGACCGGGAATTCGTTGTAGCCGTCGACGGTGCCTTTGACGTATTCCACGAATTCGCTGATCAGGTTGGTGCTCATGGTGCCCCGGTACCGGCGGCGGTTTTCCAGGTACTGTTCCAGATCGGCGACTTTGACGCCTTCGGGCAGGGCGATGGTGCTGCCTTCAGTCTGTTGCTGGAGGAACTTCTGAATGGCCTCCACTTGCACGATCTTGGTGTATTCGTGCAGGGCGCTGTTGTCTTGCAGTAATTCGGTGGTCATCGGTTATTCCTTGTCGTCTTCGTGTGGGAGGGTTTCGCCCCGCTTGCCGAACATTTGGTGCTGGTTTTCGGGGAACATGCTCATGCGGCCACCGGCGTTCACGTGCATCACGCTCTCGGTGGTGTTCTCCTGGGTGTAACTGCCGTTGGCTTCGGGCACCTTGTAGATCAGGGCGTGCTTGATGCCCACGCGGTAGCTGTTGCCAATGCGGGCAAGCTTGAGCTTGATGGTGAGTTCGCCTTTGTCGTCGAAATCCACCACGCCGGCGGCTACGTCGCTCAGCGCTCGGGAGACCTTCTCGGCGAATACACCACCATCCAGATCGTTGATGAATTGGGGCAGGTCTGTGCCCCGGTTGCTGTTGCTCACTGGGCAATCTCCGGTTGGTGAGTGAGTTGCTTGCCAATCCTCTCTACCTCCCGGCCCACCAGAGCACTGAGGCCCCGGCGGGTGGGGTAGTAACGCTGGGCGGCCAGCAGTTCGTGGCACAGGTGCAGGGCCTGTAGGGGGTCAGCCGCGGCGGCTGTCTGGATCTCGATCCTGAGTTCCAGGTCTGACAGGCGCATCAGCGCTGCCAGGTTGTGGGTTTTGGTCAGGCAGGCGCGGGGCATTAGTGCTGTACCTCCATTGCCTTCTGGCGCATGTCCCGGATCAGCAGGCACACTTCCCGGTGGCTGATGCCCGGGGCGGTGGCGCCGGCGGCGTGGCGGATCTCTTTCAGCCAGGCGAGCGACTGGGCCTGCTCGATGCCTTGTCGCGCCAGTAAACGGGTGGCGTGTTCCAGGTGCCGAACGGTCTTGTCGAAGTGAACGGTCAATTCCTCGAACGCCGTTTCCAGCTCTTCCCGGCTGAGGTCTGCGGTGCTTTTGTGTTCAGTCATGGCTGGTGTCTCCCCAGGCGGCCATTACCGGCTCGATCTCGCTGTGGGTGAGCAGCTGCCGGATGCTGGCCTGACCTGCGATGATGAAATTCAGCAGGTGGCGCACGGCGAAGTTCAGTTCCCGCTCAAAGAACCCCAGTTCATTCAGGTCCTGGTGGTACTGGCCGGGGCTCCACAGGGACAACAGAAAGCGGCCGGCCCGTTTGGCGTCGCTGGTGTCTTTCATGGCTTCGTTCAGCAGGGTGATCAGCGCCTGGCGAACGGCTGGGGGCCGGGTGTGAAGGTCTAGCCAGGTGAGTCGGTTTTCCTGTTCCGGCCGGTTCCCGCCACTCACGAACTGCGATGGGAATTCGGCGCGGCCCGCCGGGGAGCTGGAGCACGAGCCAGGTTGTTGTGCGTTGGCAGAGAATGCGGTTCTGTTCGAGTTCATGGGTGTGCGTCCTTTCAACGGTGGTGGTTGTAATCAGCCAGACGGACAACAGGCTGAGAATCAGTAGCGCGAGGGTGTACGCCATGGGGCTGGTCCTCCGGCGTGGGTTTGCGTTCCGGCTCCGGGCGGTACTGCAAGCCCTTGCCGATGGCGGCCAGCGCCTGTTTCAGCTCGGCTACCGGCACGTTGTCTGGGATGGTCAGCGTTGCCATGGCGGTCTCCTTAAAGGCTCCGCAGGGTGGCCTGGCCACGTTTGAGCAGGGCGCGGATGGCGTTCGGGTCTCCGCTGTAGGCCGCGATGGTACGCTTGGTGCGGGCCTCGGCCTCGGCGTGGTTGCCCTTCGGGAACAGCTGCACGTGGCTGGTGATGGCGTCTTTCATTTCTGCAGGCTTGCCGTTGAGCTTGCGCTGCCAGATGAGTTGCCAGCTGGCCAGTAGCTGTTTGGTGGTTGGGCGTGTTTCGTTGTGCATTAGTGCAGCTCCTGCATGGCAGCGGTGAATGAGATGAAGCGGATAGAGTCAATCCGTTGGGAGCCCTGCGGATCGTCCAGTTGAAATGCTTCAATGGCGGAGTTGATGCTGTCATTCCACAAAATCAGGGTGCGCCAGCCGCTGACCAAATCCCTGTTTCTGCAGTCACCTTCCACTACTGAGTCTGCTTTGAAGTGCGATTTCAAACGCTCGGAATTGGTAGTCTTTCCGCAGCCTGGAGGCCCATAAACAACTATGATCTCGGTAAGGCGGGCGAATGCCTGGCCCTTCTTACCTGAATCAGAAAGGGAGTTTTTTTGCGATGGGTGAGCATCCCGAGAAATCGAAAGAAGCCGTTCTTCAATCGCTATCCGGAGCGTCGAATCTGCTTGAAGAAGCGCTTCAGGCATTGTGTTCTGCAACAGTTCCTGAAGGTCATTCAAAGCTTCGCCTTCGCTATATCCACCTTTCGCAGCAAGTAGAGGAACTAAGGCTCCGTGCTCAAAACCTTCATGCTGAAGTTGAGCAGAAACTGAAACCTTGAGGTCTCCTTGCTCGCTGGACATTGAAATCTTCATGCTTCCGTTCCCGTCTTCTGTTGGCTGTTGGCTTTTGAGATTTCCACCTCGAACTGCTGGGCCAGCCACTTGATGCCTTCGTCGGTAACGTGGGGCGTGGCGTACAGCTTTTGGCCCAGGGTGGGGTGTTGGTACTGCTTGAGTTCTGTGGTGAACAGCCCGCGTTGCACGTAGCAGCGGTAGGGCAGGTTGTTGTTATTCAGCACCTTGCGGGCACGCAGGGCGCGGTAGAGTTTTTGCGGCCCGAGATTGAGCATGCGGGCGGCTTCGTGCAGCGGGGTGGTTTGCTGGCTCATGCTGCACCCCCATGGTTTGCCGGCAGCACTTCTTCCCAGCGCACGCGGTAGGTGCCCTGGCTGCGGCTGCTGGCTGTTCGAAGGAATGAATCGCCAGTGCCGGTGCCTGCTGCAATGCCGCTGACGATGATCAGCAGGGCGGCGATGGTTTGCAGGGTGGACTTGCTGGCCTTGAGGTAGCCGTTGGCGAACGCCCGGGCGATGGCCAAGCAGCGGTTGTTGCAGTCCAGCTTGTGCAGAACAGACGAAACCAGCTTCTTGGCACCGGGTTCGCCGTGGCCGCGTAGCAGGCCAATGGCGCTGTTCTCTTTGCCTTCGGCCATCCACGCGAGGGTTTCAAGCTCGGCATTGGTGAACCGATGGTTCAGGTTGCAGGCTGTGAATTCTGTGGCGGTGAAGGTTTGCATAAGGCTACCTATTTATTAACTAAGGCTAGCCTTAACGTTAAGCCTAAAGTCAGCCTGAGTAAAGCCAGCCTTACAGCAATTATGGCTACCCTGATTGATTATTTAATAGGCTGCATCTATAAGTGGTAGGTGTTACTGATGATCAAAGGAGTGACTGATGCGTTTGGCTATTCTCATCTCTGTGTGCTTGTGGGCGGGCGTAGCTCAGGGGGCCGAGACAGTTGGCGGCAAGTTTGGCTGTCTAACCAAAGGCTGGTATGAGGATTTTATTAAGTTTGCAGCAGCAGATGACTTGGGAAGCCTTCAGGCTTACCTGGATTCTAGCAAGTGCTTCGAACTGAAAGATGGTATCAAGGTGACGGTAATTGAATACCCTGGAATGCTGGGCGGAGTTTGGGAGGTAGCCTACAACGGTCAAAAATTCTTCGTGCAGAGGGAAGGTATCCGGAGGGTGTAAATAATTCTGTGTAACCGCCGGGGTTAAACGTAATCGCTGATGCGATCCTCAAACTCGATCATAAACCGGTTCAACGCAGCCTTCCAGTTCCTGATTGGCATTGTCCATTTTTTCGACGCGTCCATGATGGCGAGGTAGACCACTTTGCGGGCGGAGTCGTCCGTTGGGAACAGTTTCCGTTTCTTGATCGCTTTGCGGATAACGCTGTTCAAGGACTCGATGGCATTAGTGGTGTAGATCGCCTTGCGGATGTCCTCCGGATAACGGAATAGCGTGTTTAAGTTCGGCCAGTGATTGCGCCAGGAGCGACTGATGTGCGGGTATTTAGCACCCCAGTGGCTCTCGAACTCATCCAGAGCCTGCAGGGCTTCTTCCTCTGTGGCTGACTGGTAAATACGCTTGAGGTCGGCCGTTACGGCCTTGTAGTCCTTCCAGGGCACATACTTCATCGAGTTGCGCACCATGTGGACAATGCACAGCTGGATCTGTGTCTGAGGGAAGGCCGCGTTGATGGCATCGGGGAAGCCCTTGAGCCCGTCCACGCAGGCGATCAGAATATCCTTCACACCGCGATTCTGAAGCTCAGTGAGGACGCCCAGCCAGAACTTGGCGCCTTCGTTCTCGGAGAGCCACATGCCCAGCAGCTCCTTGTGGCCTTCGAGGTTGACGCCCAGGGCCAGGTAGATCGCCTTGTTGATCACTTGCTTGTCCTGGCGGATTTTGACCACGATGCAATCCAGGTAGACGATGGGGTAAACCGGATCCAGCGGACGCGATTGCCACTCCACGACCCGCTCCATCACAGCTTCTGTGACTTTTGAGATCAAGGTGGGCGAGATGTCGGCGTCGTACATCTCCTTGAAAGTGGCGACGATCTCCCGGGTGGTCATACCCTTGGCGTAGAGGCTCAGGATCTTGTCGTCCATCGAGGTGAAGCGGGTCTGGCCCTTCTTCACCAATTGCGGCTTGAAGCTGCCCTCGCGGTCACGGGGCGTGTTCAGCTCGAACTGGCCGTCCTCGGTCTTCAACGTCTTGCTGGTATAGCCGTTGCGGCTGTTGGCGTTGTCCGAGGACTGGTTCCGCTCATAGCCCAGATGATCGTCCAGTTCGGCATTGAGCGCCGCCTCGACGGTGATCTTGGTCAGCATCTGGCTGAACTCGTTGAGGTCCTTCTCGGTCTTAAGCGTTTTGGCTGCCTCGCGTGCGAAGGCTTCCAGTTCTTTCCTGTTCATATGGCCTATCCTTACCCGGTCAGGGTTCTATGATAGGCGGTTTACACAGTTTTATTTACAGGCTCGGTATCCGGGACTACTAACCTAGTTATGGCGCGTAAATAGTTTTCTTTACTTGTCTGCCTTCGTCACTAGGGTGTTGACGAAATCCGCTAAGGCGCCGATGGAATCATCTGACAGACGTTTGTTTGCTAAGGCAAACCTTAGCGCCTTTAACAGTCGTTCAGTGTTTGGGCTTTCTTTCGATAGGTTGTATTCCAGGTAGTCCTCGAAAACTCCCATCTCTCTCCGATTCTCTTCCCGACTGGTTATCTGCTCCGGACCATCGCCATCTAGGAGCCAGACATATCGGTATCCCGTGATCTCGCTGAGCTTTCGAAGGTTCTCTTTAGAGATCTGGCCAGTTCGTTTCCATCCGCCTACTGATTGGACAGTCACTTCGCAATAGTTGGCAATCTCCGTTTGAGACGGAGGGCTTTCCTCAATGGCTTTTTTGAGGCGGGTTCGGAAGGAATCAAGGTTGTCTTTATCCATCCGCGAACGATATACAGAAAACTTTTCGTTGCATAGCAGGCTGGACTGATCCATAGTAAGGCTAGACTTAATCACTTAGGGTGTTCCTTATGGAGATTTCGGAGATTTTTAGGCTCCTTCTGGCCGGTCCGGAGATCGATACCAAATCTGAAATTGCTTTCATCTGTAACATCAGTCCGCAGGCTCTTAACTGCTGGAAGCGGATTCCTTCTGAACATTGTCGAAAGCTGGAATTTGCTTCTGGTGGTCGTGTGACTCGCTATCAAATGCGACCGGACATCTTCGGATGTGGCCCTGACGATTGGTCTGACATTGAAAATAATGCTTCAGGTTCGGCCGCTGCATAAGTAACCACGCGGATACTGGATAGAAGGGCTCTTTCCATGCGATTTTTACCTGTTCCTGGAGGCCGCCATGGACATTGATGCGGTGCTCTCCCAAATGCGTGACCTCGGCCTGGTGGTCGATTCCCTCGATACGTCCGGCAAGTTGGTCCGGGTTCCTGTTTCATTCCCCCGTGCGGATAAAGGCAAAAAGCAATCTGGCTGGTATGTGGTGCACGAGTTCCGGTTGAGCTCTGGCGGCATTGGCCTGGCGGGTGCTTTTGGCAACTACAAGGCGGATGAAAAGCGGAAGGTGGGCATGCCCGCCGGTTCGCTTACAGAGGCAGACCGGGCGGAATATGAGAAACGCCGGAAACAGGCACAGGAAAAGGCACGGAAAGAGGCTGAGGCGGCTGCACGCCAGTGCAAAGAGCGGGCCCAGCGGATATGGACCAAGCTGCCGGAGGAAGGCCCCAGCAAGTACCTGGATACGAAAAAGGTACGCGCTTTTGGCCTTCGGTTCAGCCGGGGCAGTGTGGTTGTGCCGGTATACAAGCCGGTGGCCACTGAAGGCCCGGAGCTGTTCGCGCTGGATTTGGTGAGCGTTCAGTTTATCGATCCCGAAGGGGATAAGAAGTTTCTGACCGGCACGCCCAAAGAGGGCTCTTTCCACTGGCTTACGCCGGTACCGCAGGCGGAGTGCCCAGTGGTGGTTGTGGAAGGTTACGCCACGGGTGCCAGTGTGCATATGGCGACAGGCCTGCCGGTGGCGGTAGCCTTCGATGCCGGGAACCTGGTGCCGGTGGCCCGTGCCTTGCGCAAGTTCATGCCCAATGCGGTGATTTGCGTGGCAGGGGATGACGACCAGGCAACGGAACAGGAGCAGGGCAAGAACCCGGGCCGGGATAAAGCGCAGGCGGCGGCCAAGGCCGTGGGCGGTGTTTGGGTGCTGCCGAGGTTCCCGGAGGTTGCCCATGGCGCTGAGTGATTTTAACGATCTTCATAAGGCGCAGGGGCTTGAGGCTGTTCGGGAACAGGTGCTTGCGGCGATTGAAGCCGGCCCTGTGAATTCGGAACCACCTGAAGAATCTCCCCCGGCCCCCTCTGATACTGGGGGAGCGGGGGAGGACGGCCCGCTGGAGAATGCCCTCAAGCGCTATGCGCTGATCCATGGGGAAACCAAGGTCTTCGACCAGTACAGCAAGACGGTGTACAAGCAGGCGGGCATGAAGGCCACGCTGGGCGCCAAGGTGTTCAACGCCTGGCTGAACCACGAGAACCGGAAAACCACCACCTGGGTGGAAGTGAATGGCCGGGTGGCGGAAAGCGCGGATAACGACCCGCTGAACCGGATGCTGGAGCGCTTTGTGTACATTTACCCCACGAAGAACGTGTGGGACCGGCAATACCAAGATGTGGTTACCTTGGAGGCGTTGAAGGCGCTTATGCCTAATGAATTCAGCCGCTGGAACGAACACCCTCAACGGCAGTTCCGCTTCCAGGAAGACATTGTTTTCGACCCCACCCAGACCTCAGACCCAGACAAGACCATCAACACCTTTACGGGCATTCCCCTGGCGCCGGATGAGCTGGCGAAAGGGGATGGGTATTCGCGCTGCGTGGCGATTCTGGAGCTGCTGAAGCACCTGTGCAACGGCGATGATGAGGTGCTGGACTGGGTGCTGCGGTGGCTGGCTTACCCGTTGCAGCATGTGGGTGCCAAGCTGGATACGGCGCTGCTGTTCCATTCGGATGTGCAGGGCAGTGGTAAATCGCTGTTCTTTGGGCGGGTGATGACCACCATCTATGGCCGCTATGCCAGTGTGCTTGGGCAGCATCAGCTGGAATCCCAGTACACGGACTGGCGCAGCCGGCTGCTGTACGCGGTGTTTGAAGAGGTGTTGTCCCGCACTGAGAAACACAATCAGATGGGGACGATCAAGCATATGATCACCGGCACCACCCAGCGGATTGAACGTAAGTTCGTTTCCGGCTGGGAGGAAGCCAACCACATGAACGGGGTGTTTCTCTCTAACGAGATTCAGCCATTCCCGCTGGAGCCTTCAGACCGTCGGTTCCTGGTGGTGTGGCCCAGGCACACGCTCAGTGTGGAGCTGCAGCACGCGGTAAGCCGGGAGCTGGATAACGGCGGGCCGGCGGCGTTCTACCAGCTACTGCTGGATTATCCCCTTGGGGATTTCAACCCGCATACCAAGCCGATCCAGACCCGCGCCCGGGAGCGCATTGTGGAATTCTCGCTCCCGAACTTTGAGGTGTTCTTTCGGGACTGGAAGGCGGGCGACCTGGATATTCCTTTCCATAGCTGTACCACGCGGGACGTGTACCTATATTACCGGCGTTGGTGTTCGGAGACGGGCAACCGGCCGCTGACGGAGACCAAGCTGATCACGATCTTCTCTTCCCGGTTGACGAAATCCCGGGAACGTTTCCGCACGGCCGGGGTGGAACACCAGGCGATGATGTTTGTGATGGAGGAGCCGCCGGCGGGTAAGTCGAAGACAGATCACCTGGGCGGCTGTGTGGCTGAGTTCCGCATGAAAGCAGGCAACGTGGAGCCGGATTGATGATGCATAGGGCAGTTACGTTCACGGTTGTGCAGGGTATGTGCAGGGTTAAAAACAAACCCTGCACGTTCTCAGCCCTTGGGGCGCGGGCACTGTGCAGGGTGTGCAGGGTGTGCAGGGTTGTTACGCGCGCGCGGGCGTGTACGTGTGCAGGTGAGTACGCCGGGGTTAACAGGCCCTGTGATTTTTTGTTTTTTCCACGCGCGAGGAAATAACTATGCACACCCTGCACACTATGCACAGACGTTGGGGGAGTAAGGCTAAAAGCGTGCAGGGTTTGTTTTTAACCCTGCACATGGGGTGCACATTCAAGAAAAACGGGAATGGGGAGTTCTGAAATGCTGGAAGACACCAAAAACCGGTTGCAGGAGTGGGGCGAGTGGGTACGCAGTGGCGGGCCCAGTCTGGGTTATTCGGCGGTGAAGCTGGCCGCTGGCTGTGGTGGCTGCACGGTACCGGATGATGAAGCCCTGGCGGTAGACCGGGCCGTGGCCAGCCTGAAACACCGTGAGCCGAACATGGGCAAGGTGCTGGTGAACTACTACGTGCGGCGCTGGGACTACAGCATGATTGGCCTGGATGTGCACATGGGGCGGGAGAAGGTGAGGGTGCTGCTGCGGAGTGCTGAGGCCTGGGTGGATGGCACTCTTTCGGCTTCAATTAAGGCTGGATGAAATAAATATAAGGCTGGCTTGACTTCGTGCATGCACGGATATAGGCTGATTACCGTACAGTCGCAGAAGTACGCGCTGAACACCAAAGAGCCCGCAGAACCCCAGTCAGAGATGGCTGGGGTTTTGTTTTTTGGGCTTGGGACTTTCTGTTGATGTTGTCGTCGCACCTTATTGCCCTCTTTGGAGGGCATTTTTGTTTTTGGGGGTTGCCATGGCTTACAGCTTGAGCAGCAAATCACTGGCCAGGCTGGCCGGAGTCCATGATGACCTCGTTTCAGTAGTAGAGCGGGCCATTCAAATTACGGAAGTGGATTTTGCAGTTACGGAAGGCCTGCGTACCAGGTCCCGCCAGAAAGAGCTGTTCGATGCTGGCGCAACCACCACCATGAACAGTCGCCACCTGACCGGCCACGCTGTTGATCTCGGCGCCTGGGTGACCGGCGGTATCCGCTGGGATTGGCCGCTGTACCACAAGATTGCCGCTGCCATGAAACAGGCCGCTAATGAACTCGATGTGGCCTTAGAGTGGGGCGGTGATTGGGAGTCGTTCAAGGATGGCCCTCACTTTCAACTCTCATGGCAGGCCTATCCGGCAGCCTGATCGTTCACCGGAAATGGATATGAGAAAGATGCTTGAGAAAGCCATCACCTTCGTCATCGCCAAGGGCGCTGAACACTGGAACACGATCTGGGCGGTGATGCTGGCTGTGTTCGGTGGTGGCGTTGCCTTCCTGATGGACGTTAAGAATGGGAACCGCCAGTGGGACTGGAGCGCCTTCACGCTCTCCATCATATCGTCTGGCTTCTTTGGCCTGATCACTTACACCGTGTTCTCTGAACTGTTCGGCTGGTCTCCCAGCATGAGTGCAGCGGGTTGCGCCATCGTGGGTCACCTGGGCGCGGAGAAGGTGAAGCAGCTGCTGACGGACTTCTTCACGAAGAAGCTGAGCTGAAATGATCGGTGCAGCTCTCAAGGCCAAAGCAGCCCCATACCTGCTGCCGGTTATTGGCACTCTGGTGCTGGTTGCTGCTGGGGCGTTCTGGTGGCTGTGGAATGACCGGGAGCAGCTGCTGCAGAAGAACGCTCACCAAAGCCAGCTACTCAGCCAGGCGGCAAATGCCAGCCGCGAGAACCTGCTGGCTATCAATTCCCTGACCGCTGCCATTGAATGGCGAGATCAGAAAGCCCTGGAACGCAAGGATCGCCTTGCAAAGCGTGAACACGAACTGGCCCAGGTGCGTGCCGAACTCGAAGAGGCAATGAAAGATGCTCCGGACTGCGTTAATCAGCCTTGGCCTGATGCTGTTTTTGACATCATGCGCCGAGACACAGTACTTGACCCGAACCGTGTACGTTCGGGAGCCGGTACCAGCGGAGTACCTGCAACCGACTCCAACGCCCGGGCCGGAGGTTAATGTGATCTATTTCTGCCCGGACTACGTGGAAGTTTTGAAAGACACGATCACGGCCTGTAATGACGACAAGCTGGACGTTCTGGATTGGGACAAAGACCAGGCTCAGAAAGTGCAGCGGATGAATGCGCAATGACTCTGACTTCTGATTCTCCTGCCAGTGTTGTGTCTTCGCGGGCGCTGTCTTTGGCTTTGGAGCAGGGTGGTGGTGGCGGAAGTGAGGCGTCAATCACTGGCATGCTTGCTCATGGCAGCATTGTGACCCTGAACGATCCCCAGAATCGCCTTGGCACTCGAACGAACCAGCTTTTCCGTCATTGGCAGCAGGGTAGCGAAATATTTATCAACGGCGCCGCATCAAGTGCCGAGGTCGGCGCATCGGTTCCTGATACCACAGAAGTGTGGGGCGGAATCTCGGATGATGTCGATATCGTTACAGACAACCTTCGTCATGCAAGGGTGGATCAGCAGTACAGAGGGCTTGGCAAGGGATCTCTTATAAACCCAAAGGCATTTGACAGTATCGGTGTTGAAAACAAGTTCTACATGCTCAAGTGGGTATACCCAGGCTCACACATTCTGCGGATGTACGTTACCTCCTATAACTCATTGAGTGGGACATTCATCACTAATGCGCAGAGAACTCGCGGCGAACCGGTGTCTATTTCCCTCGTTGGAGGGGGGGCTAAGTCAGGCTTTATAACTATGATTGCCGGCGGGTTTGTCACACTGGAAATCACCGGAGGGTCAGGCGGGTCTGCGAATATCGACGGCGCTACAGTGACAGGTGATTCTTCCGGCGCAACACTCATCATCGACTCGTCGTCAGTGTACGGCTCCCTTGGCGCAACGAAAATACAGCGTACATACAGCGGTGAGCTGCCATCTGGAAAGGGAATTTCTGTTGTCACGTCGCACCTGAGAATTATCGACGTGGACGAGTATGACGATGGCGGTTATGCAGGTTCACTGGCCAACGAGACGGCGGCATTCAGTTACAGCTCTTCGCCGAAACAGTGGCATTTATATGAACTCGAGATCGATTTTACAGGCGACACAGGCGTTGTAAGACAGCGTATAGACAACGGCGAGATTTCAGAGGTTTCAGGGCTATCGAAAGCTAACCTATCTTCCGTTAGGGGCTTTTACCTCACCAATATAGGCCCAGACGCAGCAGGAAGCCCAACCACTCCCTCGAATACAGGACTCTCAGAGGACTGGGGAGAGATGATCGCGGATAACGAGATCAGGCGCTTAGTGATCGGTGACGCGCCTGTGTATAGCGATTGTAATCACGTTGAGCCTCAGAGGCACCTAGACTGGAGCCAAGGCCAAGTACCGTTCGTTGTTAACCAAGGCTCCTTCGACTCCCTTGATGGAAAGTACTTGTTCGCTGTCGGACCTGGATTCTCTGAGCTTCTGCAGGTGACCTTATGAAGATTATTGAGGTCAATTTGCATGATGATGTTGTTACGCGCAACGATCTAGTCGGTTTCAACAACATTGGCTCTCCTGGGACAACCGGTGTTCGAGTCGCAGATCTGCTGGACAATCAAGATTCTCCGACTGGCGTCTCCTTTGTCCAATCCGTTGCCTTGTCGGCGACCGGCGCCAGCTCTCAAGCTGTGTCTGCCCCAAACTCTGATTTTCCGGTCGAGTTTTACCGGTCACATTGGTACCCGGGCTTTAATGCAACGGCTGAGCTCGGCAAGCTAACAGGGCTTCCTGCAGGGGCAAGCTACGCCATCAAGCTTGCAGGTAATCACGGCGGCTCAACGGTTACTAATTACACAGCCTCGAACGGAGCCCCATCACCGGCAAGTTACGACAACGCTGGGCAAACTGATCCGGTTCCCGCGCCTGTAGTGATAACTGGCACCGTGCCAGAAAACGGCGAAGTGTCGATTACCTTCGGCGCCAGTGGTTATGCGAGAGCCAACGGCTTCTCGATTGAGTACACCACCGAGACTGGCCCCTCAATCACCACCACTGCCGACGACATAACCGACGAATCCCTGCCATCTACTTTCACCCTGTCTGGCAACGAGAATGCGCCGACAGGAATCACCATCAACGGTGAAGCCGGCAGCAACATCACCTTTGTTTCTGAAAACACCGGGGCCGGTACCGAAACCTACAGCTACGAACCACCGCTGATCGCCGACGACGACACGGCCGATTTGGTGGTCAGCGTGGATGGCACCACCGCCGGCGCAACCATTGCCTACGCCAACAGCTACGACCGGGACCAGTTGACACACCCAGCGACTGAGGCGGAGTACAGCGAGAACTCGCTGAGCTACCCCAACGCCTACGCAACCACTCAGCCCTATGAGTGGAAGGTGATCGCGGATGCCAATGCTGCTGTGGTCACCATCAACTGGAACGCCCTGGAAGCTGACGATGGCTTCCACAAGGACGTTGCCAGCTATGCCACCCCGGTGGCCAATGGTTCAACCACGGTAACGCTGGGCGTGTTTGTTCCTGAGACCGGCCAGGCCTATCAGTTCGACCGGACCATAACCGTTTCGGATGGCAGCGTGGTGGTTACGGGCGAAGGTTTGTGGCGTGAGCTGTTCCGCGATCCGACAGAAGAACTCTTCACTGAACTATTCAGGTGACTCACATGGCAATCCCGTTTTCTCCAGATCTGGGCGACAAGCAGTACCTGGGCAACCGAACTATCCCCCGGCAGCGTTTCCGCCATGATCAGGCTCTGAATGCTGAGTCCAGTGACTGGCTTGTTCTGCCGGCCGGCATTGGTGATGTGATGATTACGGTTGTCCCATCCGCAGGTGACGCACGCATTGAGTTTACCCAGGCCCCCATTGAAGACATCGAGGCTGGCACCGTTATTACCGGAACCCCCTGGCCTGACGGCGATGTGACTGTTGCCACTCAGAAGCTAATGGCCAACGCAGTGTCTGCCATCCGTTGCGTTGCCAGTGGCCAAACCCAGTGGACGGTGACCGCGTAGGGGATTTCAGAATGGGTGCGGGTCCTTCCTGGAGGGGGCCGCACTGAGGGGGCGCAGACT